>Ga0206937_10107_pt1 | contig 26560 bp, 26 predicted proteins | sample Alteio_BWOrgHeat_11_FD_152923 | JGI IMG/M metagenome (GOLD analysis project Ga0206937, IMG submission 152923) | Enriched cells from forest soil in Barre Woods Harvard Forest LTER site, Petersham, Massachusetts, United States -... | ecosystem: Environmental > Terrestrial > Soil > Temperate forest >... | reverse complement strand
AAAACATACTATAGATATTCCTGTTCCGTTGAGATGTATGTTATTTTGGCAGATTTATTAACAGTTTATGACAAAAAATCAATTTCGATTTCTTTAATTTTGTCAAATATCGGGTGGCATAAGTTTTGTGAAAATAAAGAAGAATAAAATTTTAAATGTTAAACAATTAAAAGGAGAAAAGAAATTATGTTAAAGTCGTTTAAAAATTATGTAGCTATCATCCTCATTGCAGGAGTAGCAGGTTTCGCAGGTGCCGGTATTTTCAAATATACCGGAAAAGATGATAAATATGTTCATTATGTTGGTGCTCCTAATAATGCACATTTTACAAATTTCAGTAATTCTGGTCCCGAAGCATCCAATGAATTTGTTCAGGCTGCCGATATCACGGTTCCGGCGGTAGTTCATGTCAAAACAGAGTATGCAGCTAAGAGTTACAATAATCCATTCCAGTTCAACGACCCTTGGGGAGGATTGTTTGGTAATCCTAATCTCAAATCTCAGCCCGGTGAAGGCAGCGGTTCAGGAGTTATAATTACCGATGATGGATATATTGCCACCAATAACCACGTGATAGATGATGCCGATAAAGTAAATGTTACTTTGAATGATAAGAGAACCTATACTGCTAAGGTGATTGGCAGAGATCCGAATACCGATTTAGCTTTGTTAAAGATAGATGAAAAGGGTTTACCTTTTATATCTTATGGAAATTCGGATGATGTAAAAGTTGGTCAATGGGTTCTTGCAGTGGGTAATCCTTTCAACCTGACATCTACCGTAACAGCAGGAATTATCAGTGCCAAAGGAAGAAATATAAACATCCTTGCCGGAGACCACAGGATTGAATCTTATCTTCAGACAGATGCTGCGGTAAATCCCGGAAATAGCGGCGGTGCATTGGTAAATACAAAGGGAGAATTGGTTGGAATTAACTCTGCCATTGAATCAAATACCGGTTCTTATACCGGTTATGCATTCGCTATCCCTGTTAATATTGTGAAGAAGGTTATCGGTGATTTATTAGAATATGGAACTGTTCAGCGCGCCTTTATCGGAATAAATATAAGAGATATTGACTCTAAATTAGCTGATGAAAAAGGAATTAAGAACATTAAAGGAGTTTATGTTGATGGCTGTACTCCCGGCGGTTCTGCCGAAGAAGCAGGTATTGAAAAGGGTGATGTTGTTACAAAAGTTGGTGAAGTATCAGTAAACTCTTCATCTGAATTGCAAGAGCAGGTAAGCCGTTTCCGTCCCGGTGATAAAGTAAATGTAACTATTGAAAGAGGCGACAAGGAAAAGAATATTACCGTAGTTCTTAAAAATAAAAACAACAAGACAGATCTTGTAAAAGAAGATAAGAAAGAGATAGTTTCCTTGTTGGGCGCAGAGTTTTCAACTGTTACCGATGAAGAGCAATCAAAACTCGGAATAAGTGGCGGTGTAAAGATTGAAAAGCTTGAGTCAGGAAAATTACGTGGAGCAGGAATCCGTGAAGGTTTTATCATTACCGTCATCGATAAAAAACAAATAAACACCATGGATGACCTTGTAAATGCGCTTGATCACAAGTCAGGAGGTGTATTAATTGAAGGTGTTTATCCTAATGGAACAAGAGCTTATTATGCCTTCGGTTTGTAAATATATTGCGTTTTACTTGCTTTTTGTAATTTTTGGTTGTAAGTTTGTAGAGGATTTAAGGATAGAGGGTGTTTATAAAACGATTTCAAAAGCAATTTAAATAAAATATAAATGAGGCAGCTAAAAATTCAAAAGTCAATTACTAATCGGGAGAGTGCTTCTCTCGAGAAGTATTTGCAAGAGATTGGCAAAGAGATTTTAATCAGTGCAGAGGAGGAAGTTGTCCTCGCTAAAAAGATTAAGGAAGGCGATCAAAAGGCACTTGACAGGCTTACTAAAGCTAATCTTCGCTTTGTTGTGTCAGTTGCAAAGCAGTATCAGAATCAGGGTTTGAGTTTGCCTGATCTTATAAACGAAGGTAATCTTGGTCTGATAAAAGCTGCCCAAAGATTTGATGAAACAAGAGGATTTAAGTTTATATCCTATGCAGTTTGGTGGATTCGTCAGTCTATCCTCCAATCTCTTGCCGAGCAATCAAGAATAGTTCGTTTGCCTTTGAACCAGGTTGGTTCAATCAATAAGATAAGTAAAGCTTATTCCCAGTTAGAGCAGGAATTTGAGCGCGAACCATCTGCTGATGAAATTGCAAATGCATTAGATACTACAAGAGATAAAATTGCGGATACCATGAGGGTTTCAGGTAAGCATATATCCGTTGATGCGCCCTTCGTTGTCGGTGAGGAAAACAGCTTGTTAGATGTTCTTGAAAGCGAAGATACTCCTGCTACTGATAATCTTTTAATCTCCGAATCACTTCGCCAGGAAATTGACCGGTCATTAAGCACGCTTACCCCAAGAGAGAGTGAAGTTATCAAACTATTCTTCGGATTAGGACTGCCTCATGGCTGGACGTTGGAGGAAATAGGTATGAAATTCGATCTTACCCGAGAACGAGTTCGTCAAATAAAGGAAAAGGCTATCCGAAGATTAAGACATAAATCAAGAAGTCAACTTTTGAAAGCTTATCTTGGTTAATTAACTAATAAATCATAATTTTGCAGGGCGAAAAAAAGCTCTGGTTCAAAACAAGCTCAGAGACGCAAACAAAAATTGCGTCTTTGTGCATTTAAAAGGTGATTATTAATTTTTTAAACTTTATATAATATGATATTCGAAACAACAGAAGCAAAGAAAAACGGCACGGAAACATTAAGTAAGTACGAAGCCGAATTAACTGAATGGATTGGTCATGAAAAGTCTGCTATAGAACTTATTCATACCATCGGAGATTTATGGTTTGATAAATCTGTTGAGCTGGTGATGTTCAGAAATCAGCTCTATGACAGAACTGCAACCGAAATTCTTCAACTGCATCTATACGCAAAAAATATTATCAACGAGCCAATTCTTGCTCATGATACCTTGTTACTTGCTAACGAACTTTACAAATTAAACCTTGCTCCTTCCAGGATTGATATCGGTAAATTAAGTGCTGAATGGCTGAAGGAGAAGAGTAATTATAAATCAGCAACCGATTTTGTTAAAGATAAACTTAAAGGTTTTATCGGGCAGGATAAAAGAGTTTTAGTTCCTAAAGATGTTGTTCTTTATGGTTTCGGGCGAATTGGAAGATTGATTGCTCGCGAGCTTATTTCACAAGCTGGAAAAGGAGAACAACTTAGATTAAAGGCAATTGTTACCCGAAGTAATAGCGATGAAGATATTACTAAACGTGCCGATTTGCTAAGAAATGATTCCGTTCACGGTCCTTTTCCAGGAACAGTTGTAGTTGATTTCGAAAACAAGGCACTCATCGTAAATGGTCATACTATATATATGATTGCGGCTAAGAATCCTGACGATATTGATTATACTAAATATGATATATCCGATGCGTTATTGGTTGATAACACAGGCGTTACACGTGAGCGTGAAGGATTGGCAAAGCATCTTAAATCAAAAGGTGTAAGTAAGGTTTTACTTACAGCTCCGGGCAAAGGCGATATACCCAATATTGTTCATGGCGTTAATCATACCGACTTTAATAAAGATGAAACTATTTTCTCAGCAGCATCCTGCACCACCAACGCTATCGTACCTATTCTTCAGGTTATTGATAAGGAGTTAGGAATAACCAGGGGGCATATTGAGACCATTCATGCTTATACTAATGATCAGAATTTGCTTGATAATTATCATAAAAAATATAGACGTGGACGTTCGGCAGCTTTAAACATGGTAATTACCGAAACAGGTGCCGATAAAGCAGTTGCAAAGGTTCTTCCTAATCTTACCGGAAAGCTTACAGGCAATGCCGTTCGCGTTCCTACGCCTGATGTTTCATTAGCAATTTTAAATCTCACAGTTAATAAAGAAGTTGCCAAAGATGATGTTAATCAGCTTCTGAAAGATGCTGCATTAAAAGGAGCTTTGGTAGAGCAGATTCAGTATTCATTCTCTAACGAATTAGTCTCTTCTGATTTAGTTGGAAATCCTTGCGCCTGCATTGTTGACAGTCCTGCTACCATCGTTTCAAAAGATAAAAAAAGTATCGTACTATATATATGGTACGATAATGAATACGGATATAGTCGCCAGGTTGTACGTTTTGCGAAGCATCTTTCTGAGGTGGTTCGATTAACTTATTATTAGGCATCCGACATAAGTCTTTTCAAAGCAAACATACCAATAAAAGTTTTGGTCAAATTCTGATTGACTGCTCAAGATGCAGGTTAATTAATCGCTTTATTTCCATTGGCTGGGGTTGATGATAATTAAGCGGTCACCCGATTTCTGATTATTGTAATCCTCTGAAATAGAAAAACCGCTTCACATAACTAAGCTACAGAGGATTGAAGTAAAGCGACCGCATATGCTTCCAAAGCTGCAGAGGATTGACATAAAGCGACAGCTTTATTAAGGTTTGCTGCAGAGGATTGCCATGAAGCGATCGCTTTTCTTCGATTTGCTGCAGAGGATTGACATAAAGCTGTTGACTCCACTTTCAAAACTGCAGAGGATTGACATAAAGCGACAGCTTTACTAAGGTTTGCTGCAGAGGATTGATGAAAAGCGACGGGTTTACTATCTATAGCTGCAGCTATTTGAAGAAAGTCAGTTGCATTTATGCCATTTTGAGCACATAATGAAAATAATCCTTATGAAATATTTCGAAAACGTCCATACTTGCCCCACAGCTCACGATCTTTTTCAAAACCTCCAAAACAGGTTTTGACCATAGAACGTGCTTAAATCGAAGAATCTGTGAAAATCTTTGTTAAATCGGGTAAAAAACCTGTTTTGCCGAAAAGTGATGAGCTAAGGTTTGAAGTTTATTTAGATGTAAGGATAGAAACTTCGAGATTTATTATCCATTAAATGGGCTTAATAATGGAATCGACACGAAATTATTATAATGGAGTTTTTAGTCACTTTGTAAACAAGACGATGTTCATTGGTTATTCTTCTGCTCCAGTATCCTTTAAGTTTATGTTTCAGAGGTTCAGGTTTGCCTGTGCCTTTAAAAGGAGTTTTTCGGCATTCATCAACCAGATTAACTATTTTAGAGAATATTTTTTTATCGTTTTTCTGCCAATCCAGGAACTGGGTGTATGCGTCATCCTCAAATTCTACGTCCCTCATTTGGGCAGATATTTATCAATATCCACCTTAGTTGTTTTGCCTTTTTTTACATTCTTAACAGCTTTCTCAAGATGCTTTCTATTAGCCTCTGTTGATAGCAAATATTCCGTTGTATCCTGTTCTTCTTCGATAGTTATAGAAATTTTCTTGCTTTTATAAATGGCTTTTATCCCTTTTATAAATTTCTCATCCAACTCGCTGGCTTTAATATGAATTGAGGTAACCATTATTTAAAGAATTTTAATTTTAGACTGCAAAGATAGAGATTTTAATCCGTAATGATTAGTTATTCCTTACAAATAACTTAATAATTCTTAATGTTATTTAGATGCAACTACAGAAATCTCAACATTAACTCCCTTCGGAAGCCCGGCAGCTTGAACTGTTTCCCTGGCAGGAAAATCTTTAGTAAAATAACTTCCATAAACTTCATTAACAGCTTTAAAATTATTCATATCTTTCAGGAAAATAGTCGTCTTGACAACGTTGCCGAAGTTCATATTTGCAGCTTCCAATATCGCTTTTAGATTTTCCATTACCTGCTTTGTTTCTTCAATAATGTTATCCATCACCAAATTACCATTTGCAGGATTTATGGCTATTTGCCCCGATACATAAAGCAAATCGTTTATCATCACCGCCTGAGAATACGGACCAATGGGAGCAGGAGCGTTTTTTGTATTAATAATAGTTTTCATAACTTTACACCTTTATAATTAAGGTGCAAAGTAACAATAAATTCATCAATAAAAGGGAGTACATTTGAAAATACTTATTGTAGATAATTACGATTCGTTTACTTATAATCTCGTTCATCTTGTTGAGCAATTTGACGGAGCTGAGGTTTTTGTAAGAAGAAATGATGAAATAACTTTGGAAGAAGTGAATAATTTTGATAAGATAATATTATCACCAGGTCCTGGATTACCTAAGGATGCAGGCATTATGGAAGAGTTGATAATGACGTATGCCGATAAGAAAAGTATTCTTGGAGTATGCCTAGGTCATCAGGCAATTGCTGAATGTTTTGGAGGGAAACTTATTAATCTTAATCGCCCATCGCATGGAGTTTCAGTAGAAACAATTGTGATTGATGATGAGGAAAGAATATTTAATAACCTGCCAAAACACTTTGATACCGGGCGATATCATTCATGGGCAGTAGCATCAGAATCATTGTCATCATCAATAAAAATAACTGCAACAGATAATTCAGGAACAATAATGGCACTCAGTCATAAAGATTTTGATTTAAAGGGGATTCAGTTTCATCCCGAATCAATCCTATCACAATATGGAAAAGAATTAATAAGTAACTGGCTGAATATTTGATGATATATGACTAAACGGAATATGAGCATAAAAACTACTGCATTAAAATATAAGAGGCAATTTATTTATCTTATTGCAATTCTACTCCTCACCTCCCCTGCCCTGTTTGCACAATCAAAAGATTATCAGGAAGGAGAACTATATTTAAAGATATTTCCTGAAACTCAATCACTGTTAAAAGGGCTTTTTGATAATGAAACTAAGACAGGATTGCTTAAAGATGCTTATAAAATTACATCTATGGAAACTCCCTTCCATGGCGTTGATTCAGGATTAAGTTTGGTTTATAGAATTCATTTTGATAAGACAGAATTGGTTGATTCCTTGATTAAATCATTAGAGCAAAATGATTTTATTGAGTATGCAGAAAAGGTTCCATTATATCGAATTTCTTATATACCTAATGATTATAACGGTAATACTCAATGGGGATTAAGCATAATAAATGCGCCACAGGCATGGGATATCAGCAAGGGTTCTTCGAATGTTGTTGTAGCAGTTGTTGATAATGCAATTCGGATTACACACTCAGATTTACAAGCAAATATATGGGTAAATCCAGGAACAGATAATGGATATCCAGGTGATATTCATGGTTGGAATATTGTTGATAATGATAATAATCCAAACCCTCCTGCAGGCATAAATTCAAGCAGTGATTTTAATCATGGAACTCATGTAGCAGGTATAGTTTCCGCAGTTACCGATAATAATACTGGTATTGCTTCCATAGGATTTAGTTGTAAAATAATGGCTGTAAAATGTGCTCCTGATAATTCGGATGGAAAATATCTTACAAATCCATTTGATGGTGTTTATTACGCCACAATAGCACAAGCAAATGTTATCAATATGTCTTTCGAAAGCAGCAGTTCATCTGTAACCGAACAAGGTATTCTTGATTATGCATATAACCAAGGAATAGTTTTAGTAGCAGCAGCCGGTAACGATTCAAGTAATATTCCAGCCTATCCAGCTGCCTGCAATCATGTTATCGGCGTAGGTTCAACAGATAGAAATGATAGAATAGCTTACTATTCTAACTACGGAACAAATACTACTGTTATGGCTCCAGGAGGCGATACAAGAGGATTTCAGTTTAATGGAATATACAGTACCTTTGGATATGCTGATAATGCTTATGGTGATTACCAGGGGACATCAATGGCTTCACCTTTGGTTTGTGGCTTGGCTGGTTTAGTGCTTGCTGAAAACCCTAAATTAAGTCCTGATGAAGTTAAATCATATATTGAAAGAGGATGTGTAAATATTGATGCATTAAATCCTGGATTTGTAGGAAATTTAGGATATGGGAGAATTAATGCATATAACACCTTGAAGTTAGTTCAATCTGACTTAGGGAACTTTCCTGACATTAATAAGATAAGCATATTTCCTAATCCATCCGAGGGTATATTTACAATGCTGTTCTTTCAGGATTATGGCATTACTGACATTTCGATAACTGTTTATAATACTTTGGGATGCAAAGTTTATGAAGAACAACTTAATAACTACCATAACCATTACCATTCTATTGATTTATCTTCTTTAACAAATGGGCTATATATTGTTCAGATTAATACACTTGGTTCGGTTACAAATTTGAAGATCTCAAAGGGTTAAATAAAATAAAAATATTAAAAAACTCTTTTTTGTATTAAATATTCCTTATATTTGCCCTTAATAATAAAACTATAAAGCTGAAAAACGTTATGGAAAATCAAGAAAGAAGTAATTACAGTGGTAAGCCCGATCGTGGCGAGGAAGTCTTTAGCAAAAATGTTAGAGCCGGAAAAAGAACATACTTTTTCGATGTTAAACAGACCAGCAAAAACGATTTGTATATGGTCATTACAGAAAGTCGTCGTATGTTCAGAGATGATGGAAGTCCTTATTATGACAGGAATAAAATCCATCTACATCGAGAAGATTTCGACAAGTTCATGGAAGGAATTGAAGAGGCAATTACTTATGCAAGAGCAAACAATCCTCCTCAGGCACCAAGAGAACCCAGAGAACCAAGATTCAATGAAAATCATTCTAATCACGATGAAAAAATTGATACTCAAATTGAATCAAAACCAAGCAGTTTTACCGATGTTAACTTTGATGATTTAGGCTCTTAATCATTAATAATTAATATTTCTAAAAGATTAAATAAAGAACCCTGTGGATAATTACCACAGGGTTCTTTATTTACTTTGATGCTTATTTTAGAATAAATGAAAAGCCAATCCAAATGAGAAGGCTGTGTTTTTATAGCTTAATGTATGGGCATTAATTGTCCTTGTAAATAGATTTGGGTTTGTTAAAGGACCATCACCAAACTGCTGCTGAGGAACTGTTACATTTATATCAAAGAAATATTCTCCCTCTATCTCTAGAGAGAAATATTTGTTTAAGAAAATATCTGCACGGATGTTTGCAGCTTCACTCCACCCTTTTGAGGTATTATTAATTGTAGTTTGACCAACAATTTGCTGTGAAGTTGCAGTATCATACTGATTAATATTCATTTGCGAATTAATGGAAAATGTATAATGAACAAGCCCTAATCCTAACAATAAATCAACTATTTTTTTATTATTTACATTATAAGAGACGGCTAATACTTCTGCTCTATATTCAGTAGAAGAACCTTTTATCATTTCTTCCTCTAAATCAGGGGAGGCATAATCATAAGGGGATTTCCCGAGATATCCATCAACATAAACCATAGGAATATTTCGAAAAATCAAACCAATGGTGAGAAACTTTGTGAAACTGTAACCTATACTTATATGACTTTGAACATCTTTTTCATTATAAACATATGGGTTTCCAGATGTATATTCAGTTCTTCCTATAGTTTCTGATGAACTTGCAATTCCTGAATAACCATTTTGAATAAAGACATCTTGTAATTGACTAGATAAAGGATTGATAAATTCCGCTCCTCCAATAGACATGTGAAACTTTTTATATTTATAATCAGGGTCATTAGATTTTCCGAGATATGTTAAATGACTTTTAAAGTTCTTCCAACTATCTGTAATGCAAACCTTGAATGTTTTTGATTTGATAGAATCAGATACATCTGACTCTCCGGCTAATACAAATCCTGATAATAATAGAGCGACAATTAATAGGTTTAGGTTTTTCATTAATTGTATAACGCAATAATTAACTTTTTATTTCTTATCAGCATCATTAAAGGAAGATAAACTAACCTTCCAGAAAACAGAACCCACTTCAGGGTTATTATAAATATAATAAACCTTCCCATCCGAAATACCGGCGCAAGCAATGATTCCGGTATTACCGGCAGATTGAATGCCTTGAGTAGTATTGATAGGCGACTTAGTTGTTGCAGCAACTGATTTGCCGGTAAAGTTTAAAGTAAAAACAAACAATGCCGCACTGCATAATATGATTGATACTGCAACAGCAACAGTCATAATTCTTTTCGATAATAAATCCTGATTTTTCATTTTATTTAAGTTTTTTATTAATAATGTGGCAAAGGTAGGATAAATAGTTGAAGAGTGAATGAGTTTGTTAAAGTTTAATTAAGAATTGAAAACATTATTCAATAACATTCACCTTGTTTTGTAAAACAAGTCGAATTGTTCATGATAATGTTAAACCTTATTCAATGACGAAATTTAAAAGCAATACTTATTTGCTTCGCAAAGCTGACGGGCAATCCTGCGCCTTGCTTCTTTAGAATTATATGGAGTTATTTTGGTGAATCGTTTTAATCCAACAAGCATCATTCTTTGTTCATCACCTTCACTCATTGCGCTGATTGCTTCTTTGCCTGCTATTTGTAATGAATCAATAGCTTCAACAAAGAATACTTTCATCATATCCAATTGCCCTGCACAGGCAGCTTCACCTCTTATGATGACTAGTTTTTCTGTTCTTAATAAAACAGATTCGGCTGTGTATGTCTGAATCATCATATCGGCAATGTTCATGATGATTTCCTGTTCCTTTGCCAACTCCATCATGTATTTCTGAACTGCAGAGCCTGCAACCATCAGGATTGCTTTCTTCATATTAGAGATGATCTTCTTTTCTTCTGCAAATAAGGTTGTATCCTCTTCTCCAAAATCAGGAATGGACATCAACTCACTTTGAACTTGTGTTGCAGCAGTCATCAGGTCTATTTGTCCTTTCATTGCCCGTTTCAAAATCATATCAACACAAAGCATTCGGTTGATTTCATTGGTACCTTCGAATATCCTGTTGATGCGCGAATCACGATAGGCGCGCTCCATTGGAAAATCTGCTGAGTAACCATAACCACCATAAATCTGAACCCCCTCATCTACAACATAATCCAAAACCTCTGAACCAAACACCTTTAAAATAGCGCATTCCACAGCATACTCCTCTGCAGAACCAAGATGAGCCTGTGCATAATCACTGCCTGATGCCTGCAATTCCTTTTCCTTTTGATCAATAAGATTAGAAACGCGATAAATTGCCGATTCGTCAGTGTAAATCCTTATTGCCTGCTCCGCCAATTTATATCGGATGGCACCAAACTTGGCGATTGGTCTGCCAAATTGCTCTCTCGTATTTGCATATTGAATGGATATTGTCGAAACTTTTTTCGCAGCGCCAAGTGCAGCAGCAGCAAGTTTAGCTCTTCCTATATTTAGGATATTAAACGCTATTAAATGTCCCTTCCCTATCTGACCAAGCAGGTTCTCAACGGGAATCTTGCAATCAGAAAAGAAGACTTGTCGCGTAGATGAGCCTTTTATTCCCATCTTATGTTCTTCATCTCCAAGAGATAATCCCGGAGTGCCTTTCTCAACAATAAATCCGGTGAATTTGTCTCCATCAACTTGTGCAAATACTGTAAATAAATCCGCAAAACCAGCGTTGGTAATCCACATCTTTTGTCCATTGAGGATATAATGCTTCCCATCATTTGACAACACCGCTTTTGTCTTGGCAGCAAGTGCATCTGAACCAGAACCAGGCTCTGTAAGGCAATAAGACGCCTTCAATTCACCGGTAGCGAGCTTGGGAAGATATTTAGTTTTTTGTTCTGGAGTTCCATAATAAAGAATTGGTAAAGTGCCGATGCCTGTATGCGCTGCAAGAGCAACGGAAACCGAGTAGCCCGCGCCAAGATATTCAGTAATCAGCATGTTGGTCATTGTATCTTTTCCGAAGCCACCATATTCTTCAGGAACACCTACGCCTAACAAGCCTAGTTCTCCTGCTTTATCCATGATATGCGGCATCAATCCCTCTTCCTGTGCATCAATTTTATTGAGATTTGGATACACTTCCGACTCAAGGAATTCATGCGCGGTGTTTGCCATCATCATCTGCTCTTCATTGAATTCTTCGGGGATAAAAACTTCGCTGAATGGAGTTTCTTTTATCAGAAATTCTCCGCCTTTTAATGCTTTTGTTATCGTTTCCATACTTATCTTTTAATTCATCATTTCAAAAATACCTGCAGCACCTTGTCCACCGCCAACACACATGGTAACCATTCCATATTTCTGCTTTCTTCTTTTCATTTCATTTAATAATTGAACGGTAAGTTTACCACCTGTGCAGCCCAGCGGATGCCCCAGGGCAATTGCTCCTCCGTTAACATTGACTATCTCGGGATTCAGGCCTAATGTTTTAATTATTGCCAATGATTGAGATGCAAATGCTTCATTTAATTCGATTAGCTCAATGTCCTGTTGTTTTAATCCTGCTCTTTTCAATGCAGATGGAATTGCTTTTATCGGACCAATGCCCATTATGCGTGGTTCGACGGCTTCGATGGAATAAGTAACCACTCTTGCAATCGGAGTTAAGTTGAGTTCTTTCAACATCTTTTCAGACATCACTAATACAAAAGCTGCACCATCCGAAGTTTGAGAAGAGTTGCCTGCCGTCACAGTTCCATTGGCTGCAAAGACCGGTTTTAGTTTTGCCAATTTATCGAGAGATGTATCTGCACGCGGACCTTCATCTGTTGTTACTATGGATTCTCTTGTTTTTTTCTTTTCGTTTTCATCAAGATAAACATCAGATACTTTTACAGGAACAATCTGTCCTTCGAAATAATTATTCTTGATGGCATTGATTGCTTTCTGATGAGAATCATAGGAGAATGCATCCTGTTCTTCTCGCGTCACATTGTACTCCTTAGCCACTGCTTCTGCAGTTAGTCCCATACCCCAGTAATAATCGGCATGGTCTTTTGCAACAACATAATTCGGAACAATTCTCCATCCACCAAACGGGATGGGAGACATGGATTCAACGCCTCCTGCAACAATACAATCAGCCAAACCCGAATGAATCTTAGCGGCAGCAATGGCAATGGTTTCCAAACCGGATGAACAGAATCTATTTACGGTCATTCCAGGTACTTTTATGGAATCGAGACCGATGAGAGAAATCATTCGTGCCATATTTAAGCCCTGTTCCGCTTCGGGAGTTGCATTGCCGACGATGACATCTTCAATCCTATCCTTATCTAATTGAGGAACCGAAGCAACAAGATGTTTCAAGACTTCTATCCCTAAATCATCGGGGCGAACAGACTTGAAAACACCGCGCGGAGCCTTGCCAACTGCACTTCTGTAACCTGCTACTATATATGCGTCCATGTTTTGATTATTAATTGTGCAAAGATACTGAAATAATGTAAGATGTAAGATGTGATATGACGGAGGTATGGAAAATGTAATAGGGAATAGTGAAAATTTCAGAAGTATGGTAAATGTTTAGTGAGTTTAATGAGGGTTTTAGATGAAATAATCTTCTTCAAACATGACGTGTTCTACTTCAAAGATGACATAATCTACTTCAAATATGACGTGTTCTACTTCAAACATGACATAATCTACTTCAAACATGACATAATCTACTTCAAACATGACGTAATCTACTTCAAATATGACATAATCTACCTCAAATATGGCGTGTTTGAACTCCCATTTTTCATCTCAAAAGATATTTACAAAGTAATTTTAACCCCCAAGTTTGCTCAGAGCCGTAGCCGCTTCCTTATTATCAGGATGCTTGCGAAGTAGCTGATGAAGCAGCTCTCGAGCTTGGGGTAATTGATTATTGTAGGCATACCAACCGGCTTTGTTGAGGAGTGCCTGTTCATAGTCGGGTTCTAAGGCAAGGGCTTTATCGTATAATTCTTTGGATTTATCGAGATTATGTTCGGCAGCTAAAATGACGAAACCGAGATTGGACATGGCGGGAACATATTCGGGGTCGGATTTAAGAATATCGGCAAAAACTTTCTTCGCTTCATCAGCTCTATTCAGTTGAACCAAGGTTGCTCCCATCTTGTTTTGGAAATCTAAATCATACGGCGCCAAGGCAACAGCATTGTTGAAATATGTATAGGCATTTTGCGGGTCTCCGGTGTTACGATAGGCTTCTCCTATGCGGTAACTCGTCCAGGCATTATCGTTATCCAACGATTCGTTACTGAGAAGTTGAAGGGGCTCTTGAGGATTGTTGTTTGCTATCGTAATAAGACGATTAACGGCGGCAATTATCTTTTCAAAATCTTCTTTGATGTAATGATAACGAATGATGGAAGAGAAATTCTGACGGAAGTCTTCGTTAGTTTCATCGGGGAGATATTTCTTTGCAGAGTCAAGCGCGGCGGGGGTCTTGCTGAACTTCTCATAATAGTTGAGATATGCTTTTGCAATGACAGGTGCAGATGGATTTGGATTGTTTAAGCACTTTATTCCGAGCCATGTTTTGATTCCTTCGACCTCTTTGTTGGAAACTGGTTTGCGAATGTAATGATCTGTGGAGGTGACGTGAGGAATATCAATGGTTCCGGAACGTGGCATATGGCAAGAGGCGCAATTATCGTTCTTCAATTGTCTAACACTCTCCTTTTCAGTGCAGGCCATTGAAGTGACTTTATTATTATTGCCGCCATGACAGTTTTTACATGCATTATTAAACGTTTCGGCGCCGGTGACTTTTACACTCACATGGGGATTGTGGCAAGTGACGCAAGTGAGTGCATCTTTATATGGATTGAGGGTGTTGGTTGACTTCTTCTCCCCGCTTTCTATCTTTGCGGTGGTGTTCATGTAGCACTTACTCATCTTTAAACGCTCGGCATGGGATGCCATAATGAACTCATCTTCCTTGCCTTTGAAGAGCGGCATAAAAACATTCATCACATCAGAGAGTTTCATGCCGGGACGGAAGTCGAAGAAGGTCTTGCCTTCGTTTAAAACGGCATTGCCTTGCAAGTGACATCGCTGACACTCATCGAACTGGAGATTGATGGGGAGCTTTGCCGGATTGACGATGGAATAATCTATTTCTTTTGCAGTATCAACGATATGACCTGCTTGTTTATCCTTGACATGCGCTTCACCTGGACCATGGCAGCGTTCGCAATTGATGCCTTCAGGAACTTTATCGTACTTGTTTTCGGAACCTGCGACGAAGCTTGGCAAGGCATTGTGACAACTCATGCATTCCAAACCAATCTGCCGGGAAAATCTTGAATTGAAGCCGTTTTCGAAGCCGGGAGGAAAGTCCCAGGTGCCCTTTTGGGTGTAGAAAGTCATGGGCATCTGGTAAAGAAATCCATTGCGATTCATGATATGAGAATTGGTGTGCTGACCGGAGCCGATGATGTAGGAAACCGTCTCAATGCGCTTGTGAACGGTGTCTCTTCCACTCAATCTAAACTCCATGATGTGCAGAGAATCCTTATCCCAGAATGGAAAATAATAGTAGTCTAATGCTTTATCGTAAATGAGTGCGTGAGCATCGAACTTACCTGCACTTTTTTCTTTGGTTGCATGATCAAATGACTTGCCCATGCCTGTTTGAATGAAGGTGTTGTAGATATCCTGATGACATTGTTTACAAGTATTGATGCCAACATACTTTACGGTGTCGTTGAGGTTTAAATAGGTGTGGATGTCAGTGGTTTTTTCAACAGGTTTCGTGTTATTATTGCAACACAAAACGAAAATGGCAACGACAGAAATGATAGTTGCGAGAACTATGAGTGATTTAATCTTACGGAAGCGAGTCAATTGTTATTTGTTGATGAGTTGCAGGGTGTATTCATCGTGCCACTTGTTGTCGAAGTATATCCAATCCTGTTTCAAGCCGGTTATTTCGAAGCCGAGTTTCTTGAAGAGATGAAGACTGGGTTCATTATCAGGAGTGATGGTGCAAAACAACTGATGCAGGTCGAGGGTTTTGAAGGCATAGTTGATAAGCAATGTCAGCGCTTCGGCACCATAACCATTACCACGCATATCTTTATCGCCGATGAGGATTCCTATGCCGGCACGACGATTCTTTGGGTCGAAGTCGAACAAATCAATGCAGCCTATGGGGATTGTTTCGTCGGAATCTTCATCATCTTCCATAAGGTCTATCACTAATCGCAGTTGCTTATGCGCATATATATCGAGGTGTGCACTGGCGAGGTATTGCTCGAGGACAAATCGTGAGAAAGGTTGCAGAGTTCCACTCACCATCCATATAGATGTATCATTCTCCCACTCAAACAAAATATCTAAGTCGGCAGGTTCGAGGGCACGAAGGGTTATATTGTCGCCTTTTAATATTTCCATGGGGCGAAGATAGGGATTTTAATTCAGCAATCAAGAAAATGTAAAAGGTAAAAGGGCAAATGGCAGATGCAGAGTTTAAAGTTGATTTTGAATTTGTTTATAAATCATATTGAATATCAAAATAGGAGTATCAATGGTCTTATTTTGGTCAATGGATGTTGTATTTTGGTCAATGGAGATCATGTTTTGGTCGTGCTCTGTTCTATTTTGGACGATGGATGTCGTGTTTTGGTCAATGAACATCGTGTTTTGGTCGTGCTCCGTTCTATTTTGGACGATGGATGTCGTGTTTTGGTCAATGAACATCGTGTTTTGGTCATGCTCCGTTCTATTTTGGACGATGGACGTCGTGTTTTGGTCAATGAACATCGTGTTTTGGTCTCGCTATTTAAAAAAGGGGCTTCCAAACAGGGGGTCACGTTTGGAGGGTTTTTCAGATTTGGAAATGGGGGGCATTGGGAATGAGAGAGTTAAGTGTTTTTAAAACTTTCTCATTTTGCGAAAATTGTTAATAACTTTTTACTTATGTTAAATAGGGTGTGAAGAGAAAGGGGATAAAAGTTTATATAGATAATAGAATTAAAACCTAGTTTAGATTTATTATACCTACCTTTGACCCATAAGACAGGAAATTAGTTAAAAAGATATTTGAATGAAAGAAATCAGCGAAGAAAAAATAAACAGAATTGAAGATTTTGTTTTCCACATGGGTGAAAATGAAGTGAAGGAATGGTATGCTGATTTTAATAAGAAGCAACCCAATATTAATGCTTACTTTAATTATGGATATAAAGCACTTCCTAATCCTGAGGCAAAAGAGATTTGTAAACGGTCGTTCATATTCATTATCAAATGTTTTGAATCGTATAACTATAAGATTCCGTTTGTTACAGAAAATGAACTCAAAAGATGGGGTAAAGAGTGGCAAAGAGTTACCGACAGAATTACCAACCAGGATAATTATGCTTTAAAATTATTTCAGGTTGGAGAAGATATTAATCAATTGCCTTTAACAAAGCATTTTGTTCATAAATTTATTCTTGACCCTGAAATATCAAGATTATTTTCGAAGGAACTTTTGGGTGCATTGGTATCCGTATTTATGCTGTATGTATGGGGAATAAACGGATTGCTTCAGAAAATCCCTGAAGTTATGAAAGAAAAATCCGTTCGTGATGATTTCCCTCTTATCAGTAAAGAAACAATTAAGAAGGCGGTGAAAAATTATAACGAAATCAAGAAGGAAGATTTGCCGACTTATCTTGCTGAATTGACCAAGCTTCGTTCTGATCTTACTGATTACAATCCCGAATTAAAAACTCCTGATTTGAGTAATCCATTTAATGAAAAATACTTTTTTTTATACACCATCATGTACAATAGTTTCGAAATGCAATATGGACCACTACCGCAAATGTTGAGCCCGATTGTTAATGAAATTACTAAAGAAACATTGCATGTGGCAAGTTTAGACCTTAGAAATAATTCGATGGGAAAAATCGCCATTCAGATGGGGAAGAATTTAAAACAAATCCATCTGGCAGATTTTGTAAGCAATCAGATTAAGGAACAGGAAAGCACTTATTTTACCGGTGAAGAATTAGAAAAAGCCCAGGTGGGGATGTATGGGATGATGGAAATTATGGATTATACTGCACGAAAGAAACTAAATTCATTTGCCTGTATTGAAAATCCTTATCAAACATTAATTATTAAAGAAACCATAGAAAAAGTTGACGGTGCATTGATGTTTTTAAATGAAAAAGAACATATAGAATATTTTAATAATGTATATAAACGCCAAAAGAATATTTTTGCATTTGCAGGTGACTGGAGTAAACTAAATGCAAGTGAAAAGGTATTGGGTATTGTAATGGCAAATTTAACCTCCTTTTTTATTCAATGTTATGAATATCAGTTAGGTGCCAGGTCGGAAATAAGTTTTGATACTATTATATATTACAATGGAGAATGGGGAAAGTTGTTAGTTGATTATACCGGAATTGGCGACAATGACGCTCTGGGTGATTTAATGAGGAACAAAATCAAACAACCTGAATTAATGGATTATTTGGATGAAATTTTTGATGGCACAAAAGAACGGGCTGCAATTACTGATGATTTTATTTTCTTAAGATGTAAGTTTTTTACAATGATGATACTGGATATTATTAATAATCAACCCGGGATAATCAGTAAGGAAAATATTAATTGATTTTATCAAATAATTAAATGGCACTAAAAATAAACATCAAAACTCTTCAAAGCATGGCACAGCATTATGGAGGAAAATGCATGAGTAAAGAATATGTTGATGTTCACTTACCACTACAATGGATGTGCGAAAATGGTCATACATGGGATAGTTCGTATGAAATAGTGAATCAAGGAGGTTGGTGCAGGCAATGTTTGAGAAGACAAAAGTATAATGATAATTATCTGGAAAAGGTAAAAGCCATTGCTATTTCCAAAGGAGGCAAATGTCTTTCAACACAATATATAGATGGGAAACATAAATTAGATTGGCAATGTGCTGAAGGTCATAAGTGGAGCGTTATACCAATTGGTATAGTACATTATAATACCTGGTGTGGAAAATGTGCAATAAAAAGAAATTCAGAAAAAGCACGAGGCACAATTGAAACCATGCAAAACATTGCTTTGAAACATGGTGGTAAATGTCTATCAACTGTATATGTTGGTACAAATACAAAATTACAATGGCAATGCAGTGAAGGTCATAAATGGATGGGAACACCCGGAAATGCCGTAACAGGTTACTGGTGTAAAAAATGCTCGAATAAAAATAGTGGAATAAAAAGGAGAGCCTCTATTGAAGAATATCAAATGATAGCTAAGGAACGAGGAGGTAAATTAATATCTAAAACTTATAATCGCAATGATTTCCTGATGTTATGGGAATGCAATGAAGGACACAGATGGAAAGCAAAAGGAAACAGCATAAAATCAGGTAGCTGGTGCCAGAAATGCGGACATAAAAAGGGTGCGGATAAAATCAGGGATAAAATTGAAACCTTTCAGTCTATTGCAATAAAGAGGGGAGGAAAATGTTTGTCTGAAATTTATAAAGACAGCAATACAAAATTAGAATTTGAATGTGCTGAAGGGCATATATGGAAGTCATCACCAATAACCATAAAACATGCAGGTTGCTGGTGTCCTAAATGTGGTGCAAAAAAAAATGGTGATAGAAACAGAGGCACGATAGAGGATTGCATTAAATTAGCTGCTGACCGCGGTGGAAGATGTTTGAGTACTGTGTTTATTCATTCACATTCACCTTTAGGTTGGAAATGTGCAGAGGGGCATAGATGGAAAACTACTTCTAATCTTATTAAAAAGGGAACATGGTGCCCGAAATGTGCAAATAAAAGAACGGGAGACAAACAGAGAGATAAAATAGAAACTTTTCAGAAAATAGCTTTGAAACGTGGAGGCAAATGTTTGTCCGTTAATTATGTTGACAGTCATACTAAATTAGAGTTTGAATGTTCAAAAGGACATTCTTGGAAAATGGCTCCGGGATCAATTAAGAATCTGGGTTTATGGTGCAAAATATGTAAGGCAGATGAAAAGAAAAAATAATGTATTTTCAGTAAGTTTTGTCTAATAATTTTATTTTTGCGATTAATTATTATTAATATTGCAGAATAATTTCATGAAGATTAAAATCTTATCATTATGGCAACCCAAAATAAAACCACCGAAAACAAAAACAGTGTAAAAGATTTCCTGAACATGATAGCTGATGAGGCGAAGCGGAAAGATTGTTTTCGTATAACAGAGATTTTTGAGAAGGAGAGCGGCTATGAAGCCAAAATGTGGGGAACAGCCATCATCGGTTTTGGCACAGTACATTATAAATATGATAGCGGACGCGAAGGCGATATGCCCCTTGCAGCTTTTTCTCCGCGTAAGGGCGCGATAGTTCTTTATCTCTCTGCCAACAATGAAAAGACTAAGGAATTGCTAAAGAAATTTGGCAAGCACAAGACAGGGAAGAGTTGTATTTATATTAACAGACTTGCGGATGTGGATGAGGGGGTTTTGAGGAGGATGGTGGTTAATACTGTTAATCGGAGGGATGGTTTATGAGGATTATTCGTGATATAGATGGATTAAAAATCCATTACTCTAAGGACGAGATTACAAATCTCGACCAGCGCATTACTGAACATCTCGACCAACTGGAGGGAGGTTTTATGAGGATTATTCGTGATATAGATGGATTAAAAATCCATTACTCTAAGGACGAGATTACAAATCTCGACCAGCGCCTTACTGAACATCTCGACCATCTGGGTAAATGAATTGTGATGGGAGAGGATTGGAAATTCTACGTATCTGATAATATTTAATTTTTGTATATAATTTTATGGAAGAGGTCAAATTAGAATATAATTCAACATATATAAGTATAAATTTAATTGATGAACTTGATTATGTTATTGGAGGATATGGAAAACCTAATGCCATTTTTATATATTCATTAAATACCTTTTTAGAATCTTTTATATTAAATAGCAACTTTTATTTTTCTGATCAAGAGGCCAGGCACATACAAGTAGTATCTAAAGCAATGTTTCCGAATGGAAGACCAATTCTTGAGTTATTAGCAAATACAAAGTGCTTGATGGCTATTGGTGGAATAGGAAATCAAATTGGTACAGTTGTAAGTATTGGAAAGTTTGACCCAGAAAATCCAACTAGTTATCAAGAGAGGATTGAACATTTTATCAACCATGGACTAGACACAAATGATGTAAGAAAGAAATATTTAATACTTCCTAATGTTAATGATGAAGTAAAAGAGCTTATATATCTAAATATTGGTAGAATTGATGATGGTTATGTAGCAACAGAAAGCAATAATTCTCCACAAAAATTCTACAATAAGCTCTGTGATGTAACAAAATCATCTAACATACAAGCTGCTTTACCATTCTACAATTATAAATTTCAAATTGAAGAAGTTCAATCAAGAGGGCTTGGCAAGGAAATTATTTCTAAACTGACTGATAGTTTCCTTAGTAAACAAAAGAGTATAGAACAATATTTTGGAATCTTTAATCAAAACATTCCACCTTTAGTTGCAATACTTTTGTCACAATGTAAATCACCACTCGACATACCTGAAAAAATATCTCAACTCCGTGAAGATTTTACGAATCTAAGACAAGCTATCGTTAAATATGAAAAAAGAATAAATGAGGCAGATAATATAAAAGATCAACTTGAAGCAATTGATGAAATAAATGAGTTCTGGAAAGTATTTAATAAAAAATATTCCGATGATTCAAGATTGTTATATCAATTTTGGGAAATTGCAAAAGAAGCAGATTATGAAAACGTAATAGATAACACTATTAACACTATTGAACCTTCAAAAATTATTGAGGATTTAAATTTAGGTAAAGTTGTTGTTAAAGGAGCAAAAGAGATATTTATTAGATATAAGGAAAAGAAAATAATTAACCGATTTCGAGGTGTAACAGATATGTGGAAATTATTTGAAGATGGACCAAATTTGAAAAAGCAACTATCTCTATTTGAAAAAGTATTTGATTTTTCAATAAATAAATCAGAATTAATAGAATTGAATAAAAAGATAAATCAAATAAAATATCAAAAACATTGACGACAAATCAGAAAGGTGAGATTTTTTCATCTTTCATGGATGGATTCAAATTAATAATCAGATAAAAATAATGAAGTTCAAATTTAAAATATGCAATCAATATTAAAACAAAAAACTTTTAACTATTCAGGAAGGATGGAAAAACTTACCTGCCCAGTTGTTCACATATAAATGAAATTACCAGCTGGAAAAATATCGGGTAAAGATCTTGATAGAATATTTGAAGAATCTATTAAATATCATATAGATATTTTCTACAAAACTATTTCAGAGTATGACCCAAAACAATTATACAGCAATTGGCGCTCCATAGTTAGATCGATAGACGAGATTATCAATATTCCCATGGAACTAGACGATATTGATGAAATAAGCTGTTTCTTAGAATTAAATTTTAATTTTCTTGACAATAGAAACATAACTAAACTAAAGAGAATTCTTGAATTATTAGAACAAAGGTTTGAGAAAAATGTAGCAATTCGATTTCAACAATTGGTTATGATGTGTAAAGCCATCGATTCAACTTATAGAACTCAAGGTATTTTTAACCAACAAGGAAATGTTTTAAATTTATCAGATACCCAAAATGCAATTGCATATTTACAATCAAGACGAGCTTATTATGTGACAACATTAAATTTGATACCCAAAATTGCTAAGGGGAAAAAAGTAGTACCTTATTTAGACACTTTAAATTTCCTACAGTATACAATGGATAGTTGTTTGGTAAACATAACAACCTCATACTATAACTTGTTATTAAATCATTGTTTACCTGACTTTGAAATGGATTCTGATGGGGTTGTTGCAAAACCGAATTTTGAATACAACAACCTTGAAGGCTTTTTTATGGATCCTGAGCGGCTTTCATTAATCGACCAAATGGAATTGCGACCTGAGATTGTTGTTTCAAAACAAATTCTCCCTAAAGCAGACAATAAGCTATTTTCATTTAGTGAAGTTGCAAATTGCATGGAATTATTTAAAGGTGCATTCGATAAATATAAAATACAAAACAACATAGAATTTAAAGAACTAAATTTATTATTATATGATATTGCTGTCTATCTAAAAGATGATTTTCATATTGTTATTGAAGAAGTTGACTTTACAAAAATAGCGAGAAAATATAATTCCTTTACACTACATTTTAATTCAGACGATTATTTTGAAAACCTAAATAGTTATTCTCCCTTCCAGTTAGTAGACGGGTCATTTTATACAACTGTAGTTTTGCTAACGAGATTTGTACATAGGACATTATCTCAATCACTTCTGAAAAACAGAACCTTTCAAATCCATTCAGGATTTATTTTTGAAGATAAAGTTTCAAAAATACTTGAAACAAAAGGTTTCTTACCGACAGGAATAACTAGAATAAATCAAAAAGAATTTGACCTAATTACAATCAAAAATAACAAGGTTTTTAATTTTCAATGCAAAAACAATTTTATTGATATATCAAGTGTAAACTTCGACTATAAGAAAATCGGAAGATTTAATCAGCGTCTATGTAAGTATTACCAAAATGCACTAATCAAAGAAGAGAAGAGAGAGAATTTAATAAAGTCAAAGACAAAAATAAATGATATTGAACACTTTGTGATTTCTAGATTCCCTGTAATAACAAGAAATGAAAGAATAATTAACTTTATAGACCTTGAAAATTTAACTTAAAATCTGAACCATACTCCCATTCCAATCCCTCAAAATATAACTTTGTCTTTTCAATCCATCCTATTTTCCTCAATCCCCACACCCTATTTATCCCAATATTTCCATTTTAATCAAAATCTTAGAATCAATTAGAAATTAGGAATGAAGGCAATAATAAAGAGATCCCTCCTTCGTCGGGATGACAGTTTAGCGTAATATGAGGTTGGGGGCGGAATGAAACCACGAGCAAATCGTGAAGGACGATTGGCTGTCAGGATTCATTCCATTAAACTATTTATCCAAGGAAGTCAGCATTTTTAATCCCCCCATTTCATCCAGAGTTGCATGTAAAACGGGGACTTGAACACCATTAACTTCTGTTTTGATACTATCGGGATTCAATTTTATCAGACGATTCATATCCTCGACTGCCAGGGCATTTTGCTTGTTTCCCATATATGCGATCATCCTTTGGGTAATAAAATTAATATTTGTATCATCAAGGTAAATAGCCTGACTAAAATATTGAACTGCTGTCGTGATATTTTTTAATAAATGTTCAACTTGCCCTAATTGAAAGATTATAATAATATCTTCAGGACAAAACTCTAAATATTTTTTCCAATCTATTTTTGCTTCCTCATATTTTTGGATATTAAAATAAGCCGCCCCTCTTGATTTATACATGGATGGGTGATCATATCCAAATGTTTCAGCCCAATTATAATCAATAATCGCTTCTTCCCACATTTCTTTCAAAACGTAATATACGGCACGATTGACATACCCTAATGAATAGGTTGGTTGCTCCAAAATTACCTTTTCGTATAGTATTTTACACTTCTCCATTTCACCTGTTTTCTGATAACATATACCCAGATTCATTTGCATGGCATAGTCAGTGGGCTTCTTCATAACAAAAATCTCCAAATCTTTTAATGCTTCTTTATGCCTTTCAAGATTAAAGAAACACATGCTTCGGATATTATAAATATCAGCAGTATCGCAACCCATTTCAATTGCCTTACCGGCACATTCAATTCCTTTTAAATAATCCTCTTCCTGAAATGCGAAGTAGGCATCGCTATATAAATAATCCCAATCAGCCATAGTAAAATTTAATTTAATAAGGATGCAAAGCTAAGTATAAAAAGTTTATAGTATCCTATTAAATGTTAGGAGTTTCAAATCCATCCTATTGCCCTCAATTCCACACCCAATTTATCCCAATATTTTCATTTTAATATCTAATCTTAGAATCAATTAGGAATTAGGAATGTGACTAATAATAAAGAGATCCCTCCTTCGTCGGGATGACAGTTTGTGGAAGTTTGAGGTGAGGGAAGGAATGAAACCAATGAACCATTTAAATTCCGTATCTTTGCAAAGTAAATAAATAAAAGGAAAAATGACACATATTATTTTGGAAGCTAAAAATAAAAAAGAAGCGGATTTGCTTCTTGAAATTGCTCATCGAATGAACATAAAAGGAAAGAAAATGTCGTTGGAATTAATGGAAGATATTGCTCTTGCCAATGCCATTGATGAGGGAAGGAAATCTAAAAAGGTTTCAAAAGCCACTATCATGAAAGCACTTAATTCTTGAAAATGGAATTAATTTATCTTGATTCCTTTAAGAAAGATATTCTTAAAACTAAAGACAAAACGCTTAAAGCAAAAATCTCCTCAATAATTACAGAACTTGAAAAAGTACAATCTTTGTCTGAAATCCGAAACCTAAGAAAACTAACCGGCTACCGATACCATTATCGAATTCGTGTGGGGTGATTACAGGATTGGAATTTATTTAAATAACGACAAAGTTGAATTAGTTCGTTTCATGCATAGAAAGGATATTTATAAATCCTTTCCATAATATTAGTGAAACTGACTCTATTACAGGTATAACTCTCATCAGATTTCAGACTCCCCGATAATACCTATCTTTGCCTCCTGAAGATAGAAATAGTATAATTAAAACATGGATATTGCCATCATCATCACCATTTGTTCGCTATTGTTGCTGGCTTATGCCTTTGAAATCACCAATGCATTTACCAAAATTCCTTCTGTAATTCTTTTACTTTTGCTGGGATGGCTGGTGAGGCAAACAACAGTAATCTTAAACATTCATGTTCCTGATTTTAATCCCTTGTTACCCATTTTTGGTACCATAGGTTTAATACTTATAGTCCTTGATGGTTCGCTGGAACTGGAGTTAAATAGGTCACAACTTTCTGTAATAAAAAATTCGTCATTGCTTGCAATTATTCCAATGCTTTCATTGGCTTTCTTTTTAGCATTGTTGTTTTATTACTTCGGACATGTGCCTTACAAAACAGCTTTGGTAAATGCTATCCCCTTTTGTGTCATCAGTAGCGCAATAGCCATTCCAAGCGTGAGGAACCAGGTAAAAGCAAATAAGGAATTCATTATTTATGAAAGTAGTCTGTCGGATATTTTCGGGGTATTGTTCTTCAACTTCATTGCATTAAATGAAATCATCAATTCAAAATCGGTATTGGAATTCTTCCTGCAACTTGTTCTTGTCATCATCATTTCTTTTGTATCGGTATTAGGGCTTTCTTATATGTTGAGCCGTATCAGGCATCATATCACTTTCACGCCCATCATTTTATTGGTGATACTCATCTATGCCATTTCAAAATTGTTTCATTTACCTGCATTAATATTCATCATCGTATTCGGATTATTTCTTGGAAACTTAGATGACCTTAAGCGATTCAATTGGATAGAAAAACTGAGACCTGAAAAACTGGAAAGGGAAGTCATCAAATTTAAAGAGATTACCATGGAAGCCACTTTTCTTATCAGGGCATTGTTCTTTATATTGTTCGGATTCCTGATGGAAGCAAAGGAAATTGTTAATCTTGAAACATTACCCTGGGCATTGGCAATAATAGCATCTACTATGCTGTTCCGCTGGATAACGCTGAAGTTAACAGGACTTCCCGTTTCGCCACTCTTGTTCGTATCACCCCGCGGACTCATTACCATTTTATTATTCTTAGCGATAACCCCTGCTCAAGCAATTCCTTTGGTAAATAAATCGCTTATCATCCAAACA
>Ga0206937_10105_pt1 | contig 26609 bp, 22 predicted proteins | sample Alteio_BWOrgHeat_11_FD_152923 | JGI IMG/M metagenome (GOLD analysis project Ga0206937, IMG submission 152923) | Enriched cells from forest soil in Barre Woods Harvard Forest LTER site, Petersham, Massachusetts, United States -... | ecosystem: Environmental > Terrestrial > Soil > Temperate forest >... | reverse complement strand
CAGAAACCGGCGCGGTTTGATCAACGACCAAAAAGTCGCTTTCATCCGCCGCCAAAGGGGAAAAGTTCGCACCGCGGCGCTGAGCTGCTCTTCCGCGGCGATGTATTTGCCGGCCTTCAAGAGCGCTTCCCCGTAATGGTAACGCGCGTCGTAGTTGTGAGGATCGAGCTCGATCGCCCGCACCAAATGGGGCTCGCCTTCCTCCCAGCGGCTGCACGAGGCAAAGGCCCGCGCCAAGCCGACACGCGCCTCCACATCGTTGGGCGCCCGTTCCACCGCGCGCGTCAAGGCGATGACCGCCCGCGCTTCCTTGTGATCCGCAAGCAGCCGCAGCCCATAACGTTTGGGATCGCGCTCGAGCTCCTTGGCATCAAGACGGTCTTCGGAACCTTTGCCTTGATGGAACAACCCATCACGGAGCAACCCTGGGTCTCTGATTTCTGTATTCAAATGCTGCATCGGAAGTGGATTTCCAAGGTTAACGAGCTGTCCCAAGCCGGTCAAGGCGTTGAGATCAGGGACGACTCCAGCGCACGTTAAAACAGGCAGCCGGCAGTGCCCCGAAGCTCGTCTTGAAATCGCCACGGTTGGGCGAATTGATACCGACGAAGTCGACATACCGGCGCCCGTTACGGCGGGCCATCTCGATCGCCTGGATGAGCAGCCAGGTGCCAGTGCCCATCTTGCGATAGGCCGGATCGTTCGCCCCGACAAGGTAATAGGCGGTGTCGTGGTCGTAGAGGAAGAGAACCGCCGAGGCCGCCTCCCCCGTAGGCGCGCGGGCAATCAGGCAATGGCCGAAACCTTCATCTAATGCCGCCGAGGTAATCGACCGCAGTAAGCGCACCTCACTTTCGCCACGTTCGATTCCCTGCCGCGTGAAGGTCAGTTCATGCAGGCGGTCCAGAGTCACACAATCCCTGGATTCCTCCACCGTGTAGCCGAGTGCTTCCGTCTTGCGAAATTCCTGTCGGCGAACCGTGCGGATCTGATTCAGCAATCCATCGAGATCGCCAGCCGGATTCAAGGCCAGCCGCCCACTGTAAGCGAGGTCGATCACAAAACGGCCCAGCTCCGGGGCATGATAGTGAAACCATTGAAAAGCGCGCGCGTCGTCAAACGCGGGGTGAAGCGAAAAGGAGATGCGCGACCACCGCCCCGCCATGTGGGCGAGGAGGAAGTCGAGCACGCGCAGCTTGAATGGAATGCGCCGGTGGCTCGGCTGTAGCTCCACCGCGGCGCTGAACATCGGGCCAAGATATTGCGTGTAAGAACAGGGCAGGGGCAGCGGCACTCCATCGCGCAGCAACACGGGCGCGGCAAGGACTGGCAACCCGTTCTCGCGCACGCAGAGCCGTTCGCGATCTTCACCCAGCGCCCGCAAAAAAGCGCTTGTGGCAAACACGCTTCCTTGTGGCGAGTCAACCACGAATCGGTCCCACTCACGGTCATCGGCAAACGAGGCAATCTCCAGGTCGGCCATTTTTTAGCGATAGACGAACACCGACACGTCGCACCTCGCATAGTGGTGGTGCAGGTTGACCTTGCGGCTGAGTTGGTCGATGCAAAATCCCAGAACCTCCATCGGATCGTGATATGCCATGCCTGGACTCGAGAAATTGACGCGGTTCGAAATGAAATTGAAGCCAAGGCCGATCCGGCATTTCGCAAAGGCGGCCGCCACCATTTGCTTGAGAAAACCCGTGCCGTCGGGAATGTCGTTGTTGAACATCGCAGAGATCAACACGTAGTCGAATTCCCGATCCAGCCCATCCTGCAAGATATCGCGGCTCAGAAATTCGACGCCACTAAAGCGGGTGCGAGCGCAGTCGATCATCTCCGGCAGAATATCCAACCCGGTGTACTGGACATCTGGGTGGTGTTGACTGAGAACAGGAAAAAAGTCCCCGATCCCACAGCCGAGATCGAGCACGGTATGGTCGGAAAGGTCTCCGATCTCCGCGAGTTTCTCGAAGCGAAATGCCTGGCCTTCGGCGCTCATCTGCGTCGCCTCTGGCGAGCAACGGTGCTCACGGAGAAGATTTCGGTAGTTGGCGGCCAGCGCCTCCTTGGATTCTGGTGTCAACATGGCTGGGAGCTGGTCGCACGGGCAAGTTCCCGCTGATGTTTTTCCAGCATCGCGCAAGCAAGATCAGCCACAATTCGATCTCGCGCACTCTCGTCGCCACACGATGCGATTACTAGTCCGGACATAAGTCAACGATCATCTAACACGAATCGGTCGCCGTTCGCGGCATCTTAGTAGAACGATTTTCGGTCATCTCCCATGATGCTTCGCTCAGGATCGCGCGATGGGAAGCGTGGAACGCGAAAGAATCTCACGGATGACTTGCACCACACGCAGACTGGCATCGCCAGCGGGTTGAAATTGGCTGAGAAGCGCGCGCTGGCGGGCTCGCTCTGCGGAATCAAAGAGCAACTCTTCGAGCACCGTCTGCGTTTGGTCCGAGCGATACACTGGGCGACTCAAGCCAAGTCGGTTGGTCGGCAGAGGGTCTGAACACCTCAGGTCTGGTTGAAGGCTCACGGTCAGCGCACCGAGATAGCACGCCTCGACCAAAAATGCTGAGTTCATTCCACAAACCAAGTCTGCCGCTACCACGACGGCGCGTGACGCATGCTCTTTGGTAACTATTACCCGCACCACTTCGCTGCGCACATCTCGAAACTTGTCCACAGTTTCATGCGGATGCGGTCGGATAAGCAAGACGATTGACCGACCCCGCCGGCGGCTGATGGCTTCGAGCGCTCCAATGACTTCCTGCAGAACCGACCATTCGTTGAAACCGAGCGGACCCGATGCGATCGAATCCGGTCCATACGCTTCGGCAATGGCTTGCGAAGCGAAAACGACCAGCAAGTCATTGTCGCAGACACCCAAGGCGCGTCGCGTTGTCGAGGGAAGATCGGGCGGCATGGCTTTCAGCCAGCCACTGAGGTCGTCGAAGGCGGGCTGGCCCGTAATGAGGAGCTTTCCGGAGTCGAATCCCTCGCTGATCATGTCTCCATGAGCCTGCTCATCCATGATCATGATTCGGTCGGGCAGATACGCCAAGTCACCAGACTCGTCGGCGAAGCGCTCGCGATAATTCGACCAAAAATCAAGCACGGCCACCGTCGGCACGTCACAACTGCGCGCGGCGACGACGAATTTCTTCTCCAGATCGACGCCATTGGCAGATGTTCCCGTGAGCAGAAGCGCGGCTCGCATCTCGTGCAAGATGCGTTCACAAGCACACTCATCCAGCGCCTCATCGAGCATCGAAGCTTGGATCCCCCGCGCCTGCCACTGCTGCAAGGCCTCGCGATACGCAAACGGACGAACCTCAAACTGGCCGGTGCTCGATAGCGCATGAATCACTGGCGCGACGGCAGCCGCGCCACCCGGATCCCCACAGACCACGACGATTGTTGGCTGGGCTGTCATACTCCGCCCGGTCGAACGATCTTTCCTCGAGTCGCGGACTCCTGTACCGCGACCGCGACCTCCAACGCTTTGAGAGCGTCGCGCCCCGAGCATTGGGGCTGCTGTCCCGGATGGTTCAGACAATCGATGAGGTCTTCGACAGCGTGCAACGTCGTATTTCGCAGTCCACCGTCGATGCCGTTCGTTGGCCGGAGTGACCGATAACCGGCAAAATGCGCGTCTTCGCCGACCACGAATGTCTCAAACTGATGACCCGAATCCAGAATGCGCACCCTTCCCGCAGTGCCGATGATGTCCATTTCAAAAATCGAGAACGCCTCCGCATCGCACCCGTACAAGAAAGCGGTCGCGCCATTGTCAAACTTAAGCCACGCGCTCAGCGTCGGGTCGTTTGAATCGTTATCGTGCCCAGCGAAGCCTTGGACACAAATGATTTCCCCGCAAAGAAAGCGCGCCAGGTCCAGCCAGTGCGTCCCATTATGAATGAGCCCCTTGGTGTAGAAGCCGGAAAGACCTTGGAGGCGTCCGATCTGCCCGTTTCGCAACGTTTCGCGGAGAGCCCAGTGGCTCGCTGCATAACGACGGCTGTAGTTGACTGCGAGCACAATGCCGCGCTCACTCGCGCGGGAAACGAGTTTCCAGGCATCGGCAAGTCGCATCGCGAGCGGCTTTTCCAGCAGGATGGCGCGCGTTCCCGGTGCTTCCAGCGCAACCGTGGCGAGATTGAAGTGCGTTTCATCGGGCGTGCAAATGCTCACGATCTCCGGCGCCTCCCTAACGAAGAATTCCGTGGGATCTGTATAACAAGCCTTCACGTTCCAATGTTCACCGACTTGTGTTAGCTTTCCTTCATCTGTATCGCAGATGGCCGCTAATTCAGTCTCTGGACAGGCAGCGTAGGCGGCAGCATGAGAATAAATCCCTGTCTCCGAATTTGTACGGAACCCAGCGCCCATGTTTCCGCATCCGACCAAAGCCGCCCGCAATTTTTTCATCGAACAGGCTTTCGCACTATATGTCGGTTAAGATTCAGCAGGTCAGGTCGGCGCCGGAAGAGTTCCGCCATGTCAGCGAGGTCAAATGCAGGCTTTTTTGGATAAAGCGCCTGATAAATGTATGTTACCAAATCAAAATCCTCTAGCGTATCGACGGTCAACCGCCAGTCTGCGACGTCGCTGGACAAACCGCTCTCCACATTGCGCAACCGGAACGTTTCCGGGTGTTCATAAATATAAAGCGAAACATGCTCACGGTCCGCAGGGTCGTTGGTAAGCTGAGCGACTCGATTGAGAACGGCGCTAGGAAAGACCTGCACATCCATTCCATTTGGCCAGGTCGCCGGAAGGATATTAGCCACGTAATCCGCTCCTCCCATTAGAAAGTCCTCGATTACGCGGTCGACCACGTCGGGATCGATGAGCGGACAATCGGCGGTGGTTTCGACAATAAGATCGGCCTTTGCGCGGTTGGCTGCCTGTAGCACCCGGTCGAGCACGTCCTCTTCGCTGCCGCGGAAACATATTACTCCCAGTCGTTTGGAAAGTTCCTCGATCGGATCGCAACTCGGATCGACGGTGGTCGCAACTATTATAGCGTCCGCCTTCTTTACTCGGCGGAGCCGCTCAATCATTAACTCCAACATGGGGCGGCCTAAAATTGGCCTCAGCACCTTCCCGGGTAACCGCGTTGAGCGCATTCGAGCTTCGATCGTTATTGCGATGCGCATGATTCAATATAAAGACGATCTGGTCTCATTCTGTCGCAGTGCTTTAGGCAGGATTTACTCATCTTTCAGCGTTGTCCAGCACCGCCGCGAGAGAGGACGCATTACTAATAACCTTTTCAATGGCATCGGCCAAGTCATCCATGTCCGTTTTCGTAAGTGGCTCACGAACCAGCGGCGTCAGTAACAACTCGCGCTCGTACATGCGTTCGGTTACCGGACAAAGCCCAGGTAAGTAGCTGTATTTTACACCAGGATTGCAATTGAAGGGAAATCCTTTTGCCCCGATGGCGATTCGCTGCTGGTAAATCGAATTCAGATAAAGAGGTCTGACATATCCTTCGGTTAGGGGCGTGCCCTCAAAATTCTCTGGAATGGGGAATTCGGCCAATACTGCCTTGACAAACGAATGACGAGAAAGTCCGGTGATGGCGGCGTCATATTTGATCGGATAAACATAGTGCGCCTGCGTACTGCCAGCCGATAGCGGCGGTGGGATGCGCAGCCCTGGTATCGCTGCCAATCGTCTCCCAAGATGATCCGCCAGCAGCGTCCGGGTAATTAGGCAAGCATTAAGACGATCGAGCTGGGCGGCGCCGATAGCCGCCTGCAGTTCCGTGAGCCTGTAGTTGCCACCGATCACGTTACTCAAAGCTGCGCCCTCCAGACCTTCAGACGCATTTTCTCCATGGTTGCGAATCAACTGGCAACGGCGGGCAAGTATCGCATCATTTGTTACAATCATGCCCCCCTCACCTGTATGTATGTGCTTGTGATAATTGAGACTGAATCCACCAAGATCACCAATGGCTCCAACCGGGCGCCCTCGGTAAAACACACCCGGTGCTTGTGCGGCGTCCTCGATAACGCGCAAACCATGGCGGTGCGCGATCCCACAAATTGCGTCTAATTCTGCTGGGCGTCCAAATAGATGCACCACAACGATTGCTTTGGTGCGCGGCGTAATCGCATCTTCCACGGCGACCGGATCAAGACAGAAAGTTTCTGCGTCGATGTCAGCGAAAATTGGTATTCCACCGTAGAACAGGGCGCAGGTGGCCGAGGCGGACATGGTATAGGGTGAGCAAATAATCTCGTCGCCTGGTTCGATGCCAATTGCGCCTATCGCGACGGTAAGACCAGAGGTCCATGAATTCACGCTTATTGCGTGCCCAAAACCGTACTTTTGAGCCCAGGCGTTCTCGAAGGCGCGCACCTTTTCCCCTCCCAGGAAAAACTCACCTGCCGAGCCAAAAAAGGAAGATAGATTGTCTGAATCGAGCACTTCAAGGGCAGCCTTCCTCTCTGCTGCCCCCATTGTTCGACGACGCGGGAACGGAGTTCGCCGCACCGGTGAACCGCCCAAAATGGCCGGGTAATTGTTCATTTTAGCGTAATCAAATTCCAAGCCAAAGGTGTTCCACGCGCAATGTCAACTTGCGCCATACAACCAAGGACTTGACCAAGATATTTCGGCGGCAACCCCCCTGCGGGACGGATCGAGCGAACGTTTTCCTTGGTTAACAACTGACCTGCCGGCACATCCTCGACAACGAAAAGCGACCGACGGAACGATGAGGTAGCTCGTTCTCCTGCGGTGATCGCATAGTTCACTTCGCCTAGCGCCTTTTCGGCAGTGCGCACCGCCTGCACCATTTGTCGAAACTCATCCGGCACCAGCGAGAAGAGCGTATCCGGACCGGGCACTTCGCGGGAAAGCGCTAAATGCTTCTCAATAATGCACGCTCCGAGGCTCACTGCCGTTACCGGCACGGCCATGGCCAGTGTATGATCGGAAAGGCCCACGGGCACCTGAAACGCTTTGGACAGGTGAGGGATCGTGCGTAGGTTCATCTCTTCAGGCCGCGACGGATAGGCGCTGGTACATTTTAGGAGAGCGATCTCCACGGCGCCCGCGCCTCGTGCCGTCCGCACGGCCTCATCGATCTCCGCCAAGGTTCCCATGCCCGTGGACATGATGATCGGCTTTCCGGTGCGGGCGATGCGTTCGATCAAGGGCAGATCGACCAATTCGAAGGACGCGATCTTGTAGGCGGGAAACTGCGCGGCCTCAAGAAAATCCACCGCGGTGTGGTCAAACGGCGTGGAAAAGCAATGCATGCCCAGCTGCCGGGCGAGGGCGAGCAACTTCGGCTGCCACTCCCACGGCGTAAAAGCCTCCCGGTACAATTCGTGCAAATTCCTTCCCTCCCAGATCGTGCCGCGAACGAGAAACGGTTCGCGGGAACAAGCGATCGTCATCGTATCAGCAGTGTAGGTCTGGAGCTTGACCGCGTCAGCGCCAGCTTCCTTGGCCGCATGGAAAATGCGCACGGCTTCCTCATAGGATTGATTGTGATTCGCGGAAACCTCAGCAATTATATAAACGGGGTGACCTGGACCGATCGAACGCTCTTGGATGGAGATGGGATTCATTGGACTTTGCGCAGGACTTCAAGCACCTCCGCCACTCAATGACGCTGAATATGTTTCGGTGCGTCGTTCACGCAAACAGAGTAAAATGAATCGCCGGCGTTCCATCACGAACGACATCGCCGACACGTGAAAATCCTGCCCGAGCGAACGCACTCAGAGAAGGTTGATTCTCCGGCTTTACGTATGCGTGAAACTGTGTCACCCCAGCTCGATAGTGGCGGACATAATTCACACCGGCACCGATCACCGCGGCGCCCCAGCCTCGTCCGCGTGCAGCCGAATCGATACTCACCGCTATCTCGACGATCTCGGCGGAAAAGTCGAAACGGATCTGGGCGATCGGCTCTCCATCTCCTTCCGCCGCCAGCAGCAGGAGACAGTCCGGATTGCTGAGTTTGGCTGACAACCAGGCAACATGAGTCTCCCAAGAAATATTCGCGGTCGAAAACGACGCGGCGCGCACGGCGGGTTCGTTAGCCCAATCCCATAGCAGCCGGGCATCTTCCGCACAGGCAGGTCGCAAGCACAGACTCGCCTCCGCCATAGCCGTTGCCACTCGCGTCCCACCCCAGCCGTCGACCATCGAACGGCCCTTCGCTGCCATGGCTGCCCGGCGATCCGGGTCCCGGACTAACATTCCCAATGTCTTGACAATCTGCTCCTCGGTTACGACCGATGAGGGCCCGAGATTGATCGCGACCCCTTGCTCGGCCTGTCCCTCCGCTACGGGCATTTGGTTTTCGGCGAAGGGAAGCAAAATCTGCGGAATGCCCAGCAAGAGAAGTTCCCATGAAGTGCTCGCCCCGGCGGTGATAGCCACGTCGGCCCAGTCCATGAGGCTCGGCATATTGTCCGTATCGATCACCACCTCAATCTTCCCGGGCATGGTGCGAGCCAGCGCAGCCAGTTCCGAGGCGTGCGAATTGGCGCCGCCGATGACGACCTTCACCGCGAGATCGAAAACGCGGGACACCTGACGCAATGCTTGCATGACCTTCCCGGTCACGTTCAGCGGATCGCTTCCACCAAAGGTTACGAGCACCCGCCGAGCGTCGGCCGAGACTTTGCGACTCATACCTCGCCAGGGCCAGAATTCCCGGCGCAATAGGGCGTAGCGCGTACCGAGGAGCAAACGCGTGGGCGCAACGCATGAAGAGTAAAGTTCCGACGAGGCTTGAATATTCTGGTTCAAGACAATGTTGGCGTGGCGGTGATCGCTGTGGCCGTAATCATCGAGCGCGAGGATCTGCAAACCGCGCTTCCGTAACGCCTGCGCGAAATCGCTGGTAAAGTGATATCCGTCGAGCACCACCCACCCGGCAGCCATGTCGCGTGCGAACGCCGCTGTTTGCTCCGCGTCCTCACCACTGCCCGCGATTGCGGAAATACGGCGAGTCTCCAACCCTTCCTTCGCAACGCGCAGTCCGAACGTTCCCAAGTCGCCAGCGGCGGCGAAGACAGCGCCTCGTCCCAAGTCGCGCCAGGCTTGTGCCAGCGCCAAGCAACGCATGACGTGCCCCGAGCCAATCTCCGGCGAGGCATCGGTCCGAAAGAGCGCCTTCATCGAACACGGAAGATAGGTTGAATCATCGGTCCTTCAAGAAAGCGCGCCGGATCCGGATCGGAAAGCCAGCCGGCGAGCGTCTTGAACACCGCGGCGTATATATCCAGCGTTTGCTCGATCGAAGTGCGGTCATGCGTAGCCGACATATTATGAGTCGTCATCACAAGCACGCCACGCTTAACGGTCTCCTGCTGAAACAAGCTTCGCTCAAGCAGACCATCCTTGCCTCCGGACTCACGAAACTTGAGCAGCGACCAGACCGGCTGGCCGACACATGCGAACCGATCGGTCAGTCCTGCCCGTCCAGCCAGCGCATTGAAGCCATCTTGCAAGCAGCGACCATTAAATTGCATGTCAGCCAGTGCGTCCGTCTTTTCTAGGAGGTCGATCACTTTCATCGCCGCCGCCAACGAGGCGACTTCTCCACCCAGGGTGAAGCTGAAGAAGATTTCCTCGAATTCCCGCATGACATCCGCGCGCCCTAGGACACAAGCGACTGGGAAACCGTTCCCCATGGCTTTGCCAAAACAGGCCAGGTCCGGCGTAACACCATAGCGCTTCTGTGCGCCGCCCAGCCCAAAACGAAAGCCGGTGCAAATCTCGTCGAAAATGAGAAGCGCGCCATGTCGCTTCGCGAGTTCCTTCACTCCTTCCAGATAGCCCGCCGCGGGTTCCACAAAATTGACCGGCTCCATGATCACGGCGGCAAATTCGCCAGCATGCTTCGAAAGCGTTTTCTCCAATCCGGCAAGATCGTTGTATGGAAAGGAATGGGTCAGCGCGCAGACGGCGCCCGGTACGCCTTTGTTGCGCGTCGTCGAGCCGATAAACCAATCCTGCCAACCGTGATAGCCACAACACGCTACCCGGTCGCGTCCAGTGAAAGCCCGAGCGGCCCGCACCGCTCCGGAGGTGGCATCGGAGCCATTCTTACCGAAACGCACCATTTCGGCGCATGGAATCAACCGCGTTAGCCGTTCCGCCAATTCAACTTCGATCGGATGGGGCAGAGAAAAGCTATGGCCTTCGGCGTATTGCGCGGCCGCCGCGGCATTCACCTCGTCGTTCGCGTAACCCAAAATATTCGGCAAGAGCCCCTGAATATAGTCGATGTATTCGTTGCCATCGACATCCCAAACCCGGCAACCCTTCCCGCGTTTGAGAAAAATCGGTGAGACACCCTGAATATGTTGCGTGAAGCCCTTGCTAAACGTTTGCGCGCAACCCGGGATGACCTTTTGCGAACGTGCGAACCAGATCTGCGATTGGCCGATGGGGCGCGGAGGCGCGGCCCCCGCGACGGCTTGTTCGTAGAGTGATTTGTAATATCCCTCGTTCATCATGGCTTTTCCCTGGCGTTGCCGTATCTGAGGCTGGCGGTTCAGCAGATCCAGCACGGCGCAAGCATCGAAATCCGTTCGACCGGCAAATGCTTCGTAAACCGCCCGCACGAATTCTAGGTCCTCCGGTTCATCCACCGTCCAGCGTTCACCCGACGCGGCTCCGCACAGACCAGACTCGACACCAAGCACACGAAACTTGCCGGAACCGCGGATGTACGGAGTGACGTGCTCGCGCTCAGAAGCCTTCGCAGCCTCACGCCAGGCAACCTGAAGCGACGAAAAGGAGAAGACTTCGATATCGAGTCCGTCTGGGCAGCCCGGCTTGAGGGTGTTACTCGCGTAATCCGCGTGCCCCTCGACATAGGCATCGATAACCTTGTCAATGATCTTTGCATCGATTAACGGACAATCGGCAGTGATACGCACAATGGCGTCAGGCGGCGAAGTCTTGACCGCCTGGTAAAAGCGGTCGAGGACGTCGCTCTCGCTGCCACGGAAACAAGCGACCTTCCGATTCGCGCAAAAATCGAACACAGATTTATCTGTCGCTTCATCGGAAGTAACTACCAACACCTCGTTGACCAATTTTGCGCGCAATACCCGGGTGATGACGTGCGCCAACATGGGCTGGCCACAAATATCCGCGAGAACCTTCCCAGGCAGCCGAGTCGATCTCATGCGCGCCTGGATCAAGGCATAGACTTTTATTTGTCCGATTTTCACTCCAAACTGCGAACCAAGAGATCCTCTCTCATATTGCCAAAAGGAAGATCCGGATCTTGGTGAATGAGTCGCGTCGCTGCCTGTTGTATTTTGCACCGGCCTGCAGCTATCGTGGGGTCGGCAACGGATATTGCCAGATTCCCGTATGTGTTATAAGATGCGCGACTCATCAGAATGCAGATCCACTGGTGACGGATTCCGATTGCTTCTCCCACGTGACTTTTAACCGCAGTCGACTTTCACCGCCAAAACCGCGTTTGAAAGTACTGATGGCAAGTTCTTTCGAAGTCGGCACCGGATTTCCATGATTCGAAAAAAACAGTTCTCCTGTCTCCAGGAAACGGCAGCCCATTTTTTTGGCGTGAAGGATCGCTGCCCATAAGACGCTGTGCCCCAGTGGATTCGCAAAGAGCTCGCGTCGAGAAGCCGAGACGCCGTAGTAGCAATATCTAGAACTGTGCCAGAATGCTGCTCCGGTCACGAGGACGCCATCCATTTGACCGAAAACGAGGAATGCCTCCCTAGCACGAACCATCTCCAGTTGAATGTCCCAAGTCTCGCGCGATCGTGTTTCGCGTCCGGCAGCTTCGAAGTGAAGCTGGTGGAATCGTTCCATGTCTTCCGGCTGAACAGTGGCATGATCCAGCAGTTGTAAGTTCAGATTTTTCCCCCCCCAGTTGATAAGACTCTTATAACTCTTACGAATCTGCTGTCGGAGCAATGTTTCGGATTGAGTCAGGTCAATCACTTGCGCGAAGCGAGGAATCGCTTTCGCACCACGATCCATCAGGTAACGACCGATTGGCGAAAGGGCCGAACCCAGTTCTTCATAAACAATGGACGTGCAGCCGGTCGTCTCCACCAGTCGATTCATCTCGTCCCTGAGCAAACAGATAGCGCCTTCGCGCCGCCCTGCGTCCGTCATGTTGGACTCAAAGTAGCCGATAGGTCTTCCGAATCCCGAAATATCGCGCCGGCCGTCTGGGTGCGTGCGGACAGCCATGCGCACGCCAAGAGATGGCGACTGGCTTTCCTCAATAAGAAACGAGACGTCCTCAAATCGAGATTCTCGCATGTATGCTGTACAGTATGCCACATCCAGCCCACGGAGCAGTGGGTAGCCCAGTTCGTCCTGCTCAAGGAGTTTCTCCCACAAAAGCGCAAACGACGCCTCGCCTGCTCTGACGAGTTTCACAAAATCATGACTTGCTCTACCAGCGACTGGGATCTACCAACGATTCAATGTCGTCTGGCCAACGCGCAGTCCAAGCAGAGTGGAGATGCGGATTGAGCGAACACGCTTCGAACAGCGCGCAATTCTCGCGTACTTGAGCAGCGGTTTCCGCGCCAATAACCAGCTTGCCCTCGGGAGCCAGATGGCGGACATGGGCCATGGCGAATTGCTTTCGATTTAGTTCGTGTTGCACGCAAAACTGCTGTAAAACTTCAGTTGCGTCCTTTGCAAAAGGGATCTGAGCCGGCGTAGATTGCGGCGACATGAGCGCCAGGCCCTGAAGATAGACACTGCGAATGAATACGACCTTGCCGCATTTTTTTGCGTGCGCAAAGACCCCGGCGCGTTCCATTCGGCGATCAAAAACATTGGCTGGCACTTGCACGATATCCAATCCGTACTTTCCCAATGCTTCCAACGCACGAGACGACGAATAGATGGAGACACCGACCCGCTCCGCGATGCCGACTCTCTGCGCCCGCTCAAATGTTTCCATGGCCACATCCCATACGTCGAGCATCCCTTCGCGATGCAACATCACCCCCCAGAGGCGCGGGATACGCAATCGTTTCAGCGAGTTTTCCAGACTGTCCAGAAACTCATCGGGATTGGCCAAGGAAATGTTCGGCGAAACTTTGCTGATCACGCAGACCTCAGAATGGATCCCCAAATCCTCAAACGCCCGGCCAAGCACTTCCTCGCTGCTTCCATACGCTTGCGCGGTGTCAAAAAAGCGAACGCCCCTACCCCAAGCTTCGGTTACGATCTCTCTTACTGTCGCGTAGTCCGGCTGTCCCGCCACGTTGTTTACTCCGTAGCGCATTCCCAGTTGCGCCGTGCCTAGCGCTAAATCGAAGCATGATGACCGGACGTTCATCAACAGAGACTTCGGACTTCGTCGATGACTCGATCTACATCCTCATCGGTAAGACCAGGATAGAGCGGAAGGCTCAGCGCGCGTCGATAATAGTTTTCCGCATTCGGGCATTTGCCAAGCCTATAACCATATGTTTGTCGATACCATGGCTGAAGATGAACCGGAATGTAGAGCACTTGCGTTCCGATTCCTTTGGCACGCAAGTTTGTCATGATTTGCGCGCGAGGTTTGCCGATAGCCTTAAAATCAATCTGCACGGTGTATAAGTGCCAGGCAATCAAGTCCCGATCCACTGGATTGCGAAGTGCCGGGATCTGGAGCCAGGGCAGGTCGGCAAAGGCCTCATTGTATTGCGCGACGATTTCGCGACGGCGACGAACGAAAGCGTCGAGGCGCCGGAGTTGCGAAAGTCCAAGCGCGCATTGAATCTCGGTAAGGCGGTAGTTATAACCGAGATTATGCATCTCGTAGTACCACGAACCCTGCTCGGCGAAATCGCTGTCGTCCGGTGCTCCCAACCCGCGAAAGTCCTTCCGCTCCACACCATGTGATCTCAGTCGCCGCGCTTCGGCGGCCCAACCATCGTCGCCCGTTATCAAAACACCTCCTTCGCCTGTAGTCATGGCTTTTACGGGGTGAAAACTGAATACGGTCATATCCGCCCACGGATGCCCGCCGAGCTTCCACACCTGCCCCTCGCGAAGAAACCCACCACCGACACCGTGGCAGGCATCTTCGATCACAATGGCACCGCGGCTGCGAGCCACCACGGCGATGGCCGGCATGTCGCACGACTGGCCGGCATATGCTACTGCGACGACAGCTTTGGTATCGGACTGCCAATGCTCCTCCAGAATCTGCGCGTCGAGGTTGTGAGCGACTGGATCGATATCCGAAAAATCGGGCGTCGCACCGACGAAGGCCGCACAGTTTGCGGAGGCGAGAAAGGTGTTGGAAGAAGTGACCACGCGGTCCCCTGCACCGATGCCGGCCACCCGCATCGCAAGATGCAGGGCCGAGGTGGCGCTATTGACGGCGATGGCATGACGCGCGCCAACATACATAGCAAGTTGTTTTTCGAATTCCTCGACCGTCGGACCCGTGGTGACATAATCCGAGCGCAACGCATGGACGACCGCGGCCACGTCATCGTCGTTGATCCACTGTTTGCCATACGGAATCATCAAGGGAACAGGCTAACCTAAAGCGTCAAACCGGCTTCACCCTTCCGACGGTGAATGCTCATCCATTCACATCGGCAAACATTTTCAACTCCTCCACGCCGAGCCACTGCACGTTCGAATCACTAGCATACCGGTAACCGTCCGCCGGCTGCCGGCCACTCGACCAGGCGTTGCTATTCCACCAAGGATGAGCCGGCCGGATGACAAACATATCGTCAAGTTCCACGGCGTCTCGCGCTTCATCTTCGCTCAGCAGCACTTCGTGTAGCTTTTCCCCCGGACGAATCCCAATATCCTCAACTTCACACCCCGGAGCAACCGCTTTTGCCAGGTCCATGATGTTCATGCTGGGGATCTTCGGAACAAACACCTCGCCCCCATGCATGCGTTCGATACAGTGGATGACGAACCGCACTCCTTGATCCAGGGTGATCCAAAAGCGGGTCATACGACGATCGGTGATCGTGATCCTGCCAGCCGTGCGCTGTTTCTTGAACAGGGGAATCACGCTGCCACGGCTTCCGACGACATTCCCGTAACGGACGCAACTAAAGACCGTTCCTCCGATGCCTGAGTAAGCGTTTCCCTGGACGAACAGCTTTTCAGCGCACAGTTTTGTTGCGCCATAAAGGTTGACCGGATTGACCGCTTTGTCCGTGCTCAAGGCGAGCACCTTTTTAACCTGCTGGTCGATGGCTGCATCGATGACGTTGGTACCGCCGACGACATTTGTTTTGACGGCCTCGATGGGGTTGTACTCGCACGCGGGAACCTGCTTGAGCGCCGCGGCGTGCACCACGATGTCTACTCCGTGAAACGCCCGTTCGAGCCGCTCGCGATCGCGGACATCGCCGATGAAATAACGGACCGGTGACTCGCTCGTATCCGGGAAGCGCTGCCGCATTTCATGCTGCTTCAATTCATCCCGGCTGAACACAATCAATTTCTTCGGAGAAAACTCCGCAAGCATGATTTCCACAAACTTTTTTCCGAAGGACCCGGTACCTCCGGTCACGAGCACCGTTTTTTCATTCCAGTTCATATTTTAATATCCATCGCAGTAGCAAGCAGAGGCTCCCATGCCGGCACTGGAAGGGAAAGGTCATTTCGATAAAACTCATCATAATATTTGTTCATTTTTGCCTCACACCATTCATCGTCACCCGCTGCGATCAGCCGATCATAACCATTCGGCGCGGTGCAGAGCTCATGGTAATTCGGATCGGCAAAGAACTCCTCGGACAAGGGGTTAGCTCCAGTGCTACAATGCTCAGCGAAGTAAAAGTAGTTCATGTAGACGAACTCGGCGATGTCGTCAGCGTCTGCCGAGCAAGGCAGGCGATCCGCTCGGGCGATCAGGTCCGCATATTCCTCGATCGTTCGAGGGTGGTAATTGAATTCGTAGGCGATGTGCGGATTGTCGCCGGCATTGACCACGGGAATGCCCATCCGAGCAAATTCGTGCCCGGCAGTCCCATACATCGTGAACATCGCACTGATCCCTTCCTCCACGATCGCGCGGTTGGAGACCGTCGGCGCCAAAAACCTGATCTTCGGGAAGCGCGTTTGCAGTTCGTTGATGATCTTCCGGTTGCTCTCGTTGAGGGAGCCTTTCTTCGCGTCCCAAGCACTCGGATGCGGCTTCACATACCACTCAAATGGCGTTTCCGAGGCCCGTTCGAAAAGGAAACAGCACCATTCATAGAAATCGGGGAAGAGCATCCATCGGTAGCCATGCGGTGAATCAAAAAAATCGTGCATAAGCACAAGAACTCGCGGCTTGCCCGAGCCCGGAAAAACTTTGCCTTCGGACTTAGCGTAAGCAGTAATATTTACCAATGTGAAAGCGTCGAGTTTACCCGCGAGCTTTTCATCAAGATGTCGGCGACCCTTCTCCCGGCACCGGATTTGTTCCTCCGCAGGCAGTGCTTGGAACAGCTTCCGGAAATGATGAAAGGGCCACCGAATCGGGTAATTGTAACCACCAGTCTCAGGTTCTCCTGAAAGTCGATAAATGAAATATTGCGGACCAAAAAGAGCCAAGTATACCGGCACGTTCGCTCGCATCATAACCCGCGTTACCGTTCCATTCTCATGATAACTGTAATCGTCTGCGATGAAGCCGATAACATTTCGAGCCTTCAGGTAATTTGTCGTCGCAGTATAAACCAGCAAGGTCTGAAAGATGATGTCCCGCAGGCGTGGGTCGTCGAGTATCACAGTCGGTTCACTGTAATATCGCAAGAAGCTGTCATAGACGAGATCGCCGATCTTAATCCCATCGCATTCCAATTCCAGTAGATCCCATTTTGACTCGAGAGCCGCAAACATTTCATCCGCGGTCTTTCTGAGTTTGGGCTCGGCGCCTTCAGCAAAGGAAGCATCGAGTCGCACTCTTGCGCCACATGAAGCGTAAACTTTTTGCACGATCGGACTGGCCCGCGTGGTGATGCGGAATGCCTCGATGCCCGCCCCTTTCCGGCGTGCAAGGTCATTGGCCATGTGGGCATTGCAGTACGTAGCGATCTTATCTGGAAAAAGTCCGATCAGGACCACCGAGTCGGGCTTTACGCCAGGATCCCATGGCCACTTACGACGGCAGAATTCCATGAAACGGCGCGCGGAAGATTCCCTATGCCACTTGCTGGCATAGGCAACGATGCGCTGTCGTGCTTTTTGAACCAATTTCCTCATGAATTGAAAATGAAAGATTCTAACGGCAGATCAGCATCCTTTTGCTTTGAGAAACCGGGGTCGTAATTTTCACGAAATCCCTATATTTCCCCGACTTGGCATAGGTAAAATAGTACACCACGCGTTTGTTCCCGGGGGCGAGGCGGCTGCCCATATGATAGATTTTCAGGGAATTCATGATGAATACGGTCGAGCGGGGTCCAAATGCGTGTTTTACCTCGTTAGCCAGGCCGGCGTTGACAATCTCCTCGTCGCGAATGCGCCTGGGAAAGAAGTCATTTTTCACTTTCCGCGATTCAGAGATAGGGATGTAAGTGAACGGACCATGGTCCAGGCTGTTGACGTCCGTCATGTGAACCCAGACAGAGACTTCGTCATCGCCTCCGGCAGAATAGTCCATGTGCCATTGCTGGGAAGCGCGCTTCCGCTCCGAATCGATGGTGACACTCCGCGATTCCGTAACGTGAATCCCACTGAGCACTGGCACGCATCCGAAATAAGCAGTGACCGCCTGTAAAATGCTATCTTGCAACGCGAAACGGACCAGTACGTTGTCGGTCGTAAACTCCTCCGGAATGGATAGGTTGAAAAAGAACGGGTGAGTCGGTGACGATTTGGCCATTGCACTGCGTTTGCTGATGACGTCATCGTAGTAAGCGATCAACTCCTGCGATAGCTGAGGATCAACTTCGTCCGTAAAGTAGGTGAAACCCTTTTCACCGAGTTCCCTGGCGCGCGCGGCAATGCTTGGCTTCAAGTTCCTGGTAAAATCGCGTGCAAGCATTCTGCGCCGCCAGATCTCCCCAGGGTTCATGGTCTTGTAGGCGATCCGGCGCACGTGACGAAGGGGGGTGCCAGACTCCTTTAGCTTCTCCAAGATCATCTGCGTCTTATAGTGGATTTTTCCAAGTGGATAACCCAATCTGCCATGGACTCCTTTTAGAAACTGCATGCTCGTTTTAATCATGTTGAAACTTTAATTTGGTTAAGGTTAGTCGGCGGTTTTGCTTGGCGCGAATCGGGTGTTGCGGCGAGATATTCGACGGTGCCGCACGTGATTTGCCATCCTTCTTACGCCGATATCGGCCCTTGTTCGACTTGCTCCGGGACAGCACCCGCGAGAAGGCGCCAATCTCCATCGACGAGACACACGCCTTCGCGGCCCCTCGGAAGGCGGCCCGTGCCAAAAAAATCGCCTTCTTCGACATGTAAATCCACAGCGGCATCGATCTGGTCGAGTACCCGCGAGCCATGTCCCTGCGTTCGAATCTCATAGTTGAGGCGATAAGTTCCCGGGGGCAGTGGCAACTTGCGAAGCCGGCATGCGAACGCTCCGCATGATGGAAGTGCCGCGCCAAAACTGTCATCGGTGTAGAGATTGCCGTGAGTGAACAATGGGATATCGTATTGGTTTTTGACAGTGATGTATATTTTCAGGTCGGGCCAGGGCTGCCGGGTTCTATTCTCGAAGTAGAGGAAGACGTCGATATCCTGCCCCGTGGCAACGGCGTTGATCCGCGTTCCATCGGGGTTTCGCATTTCTATGGCTACTACATGGACGTCGCCGGTGCCCTTCCGGTCGGTTCGATCGCGCAAGATGCCGTTGAACTGTCCAAAGCTGTCGGCGTAAAAGCCCAGGGCTTCTGTTTGTGTTCCATCAAAAACCACCCGTCCACTGTCCAATACCACCCCGCGACGACAGAGGTTTTCCACCGCCGCCGCTTGATGGCTGACAAACAAAACGGTTCGCCCCTCCCGCGCGACTTCGCTCACCTTGCCGAGGCACTTTTTTTGGAAAGCAGCGTCACCGACCGCGAGGACTTCGTCGATAATCAGGATCTCCGGCTCGATATGTGCGGCGACCGCGAAAGCCAGGCGCACCATCATGCCGCTGGAGTAACGCTTGACCGGGGTATCGATGAATTTTTGCACCCCCGAGAACTCCACGATTTCCTCAAACTTACGGTCGATCTCCGCCTTGGTCATGCCGAGGATCGCGGCATTCATATAGACGTTTTCCCGGCCGGTCAGCTCGGGATGGAAGCCGGTGCCTACTTCGAGCAAGCTCGCCACGCGGCCCTTGATGAGCGCACGGCCCTCGGTCGGCGCCGTGATCTTCGAGAGGATCTTCAAGAGCGTCGATTTGCCCGACCCGTTGCGCCCAACAATTCCCACGACTTCGCCATCGCGGATTTCCAAGCTCAGGTTTTTCAATGCCCAAATCTCCTCCGCTTCCTTCCCGGCCGGTGATTCGTCGGCGCCGGCTCGCCGAGGGCCGTGAATGCAGGAATACGGGTCTTCCTTGCCCCAAAGCCGCGCCCAAAGACGCTGCACGTCTTCATAGAGCATGCGACGGTTGATGGTCCCCAACCGGTAGCGCTTGCTCAGATCTTCGAGGCGAATGACGACAGACATCGGGTCAGACGGTATCCATGAAGGTCTTTTCCGCGCGGCTGAACATGACGAGTCCTACGAAAAGCAGGACCGCCGTGAGTGCGGCGCTGACCGCGAGGTGCCAGATTTCGACCATCCCGCCTCCCAGGAAAGCGAAGCGCAGCCCTTCGATGATCGGCACCATCGGATTCATGATGAAAACCCAGCGCCACTCCTTGGAAATCTGTGACAGCGGATAGACCACACAACTCGCATACATCCAAAGTTGGGTGCCAAACGTGACCATGTAAGCGAAGTCCCGGAAACGCGTGGTGAGCGCGCAGACGATGCAACCCACGCCCAACCCGAGCGCCGCCATGTGGATGAGCAGAATCGGGAGAATGACGATGCGCCAGTTTGGTTCGATCGGCGCACCCCGCCACCAGTAATACGCGGCGAACAAGAGAAAGACACCGAACTGAATGGCGAAGGTCACCAAGTTGGTCAGGATGGTCGACAGCGGCATCACCAGACGCGGAAAGTACACTTTGCCGAAGACACCGGCATTACTCGTGAAGGTGGTGGCCGATTTATTGAGACACGCGGCGAAGTAGCTCCACGCCGTGACCCCGAGCATAAAGAAGAGAAAATCCGGCTGCCCATTGGTGCGAATGCGCCCGATCCGGCCAAATACGACCGTAAAGATCAGCGTCGTCAGCACCGGCGGGATTACGAACCACAGGGGGCCGAGTATCGTCTGCTTGTAACTGGCCACGAAATCGCGGCGGAAGAAGCGGAAGATCAAATCCCGATAGCGCCACAGTTCGCCCAGGCGGAAATCCAGCCAGCCGCGATGGGGTGTGAGGACTTCCGTCCATCCACTCAAGTCTTCCGTTGGGGTCGTTTCCTCGCTCACGATTTCAGACAAGCTGCCGCCCTTGGTCGTTCGCCGGGATTTCTCCCAGCGAGACCTTTCAGGCGCCTATCTTGCGGCAGGCATTTCATGTTATTTTTTCGAGGCCGCCCCGCGGCCTCACACCAGAATGGCGGCTTCCTTGAAGACCGAGGTGAGACTCAGGTTCACTTCAGTGACTCCGCCTAAAACTTCGAGCAGCACTTTCACCCGCTCGCGCGCGGGCAGCAGTTGCTTCACCACGCCGTTCTGCCCACGGAACGGGCCCTCCACGATCTCCACGTCGTCGCCCTCGGCAATGCTGAAAGACACGGTCTTCAGCTCGCTGTCCTCCATGTAAGTGCGCAGGTCGTCGAGCGCCTGCGCGGGTACATCCGGCACATCATCACCAAAGCGCACGATGCCGCTCACACCCTGGCAGGAGCGGACCCGTGCGTGCCAGCGCGTCATCTCAAATCGGGCGAAAAGGTAATTCGGAAAAAGTGCCTCGATAAACCACACCAGCCCGCGCCGGGTGGAGCGCTGAATGCGCACGCGCGGACAAAAGACCTCGATCTCCTCGCACAGCCGAAGGTGCGCCGCCGCAATGTGCTCGTGTTTGGGCCGCGAGCGCAGGCAATACCACTTTGCTTCGGCAAGTTCGGCGGACGAAAGCGGGGTGGGCATAGGGGGTTCCTGTCGCATCAGGAGACGAGGAATTTCAAGATCCATGGCAGCATGGACTGCCCTTTCTCATGCCAGTGGCGCAGCCTGGCAAGCCGGTTTTCAGCGGTCTCGCGCCCACTGGGCGGGATTTGCCTGACGAGTTGGTCCATGCGCTCGATGCGCTCGAGTCCGCTGTCGAGGTGCGGCTGCAATTCGCCTTTGATGAAATTCGACGCGAACCGGCTGAGGTCGAACTCCGCCACGTAATGATCGCGGCGATCCCCGGCCACATACACCGTCTTTACCGCGCCGAAGGAGCGCAGCAACTTCAGCCCCTGGCTCGCCGAGCCTTTGCTCATTTGGAGCCGATCCATCAAGGATTCCATCGCGAGAGGCGCCGGAGCGACGAAGAGCAGGCCGTAAAGTTCGCCGACAGACTTCGGCATGCCGAGCAGCCGGATGAGCCCAATGAACAGGTCGATGGCCTCGATTTCCAGTTCCGAAAGCTCCGCCGTCCCCCCGTGAACGGGAGCCTGCGCGGGCGAATCGAGGACAGGATGAGCGGGCATTTGCGGCCGAGAGTGGGTCATTCTAAACAAACTGTCCAGAAAAAAATGAACAAATCGGTCGCTTGCGCCGAGATTCCGAATTTTCAAAGGCTGCAAATAGCCCGAACTCCGACCTCAGACCTCGATATATCCCCGATTCCCGAGCCCTTTATCGCGATACGGCGGCCCCTGCGAAAACCCGGCAAAATCTGCCACGCACCGACCCCTCTTGCGTGAGAAGGACAGGCGGACAGCAGCCTTCCCCCCGCTGGGCGAAGAGGAAGCGATGCGTGTGTAAAATCTCTCATTTGAGCCAAGTTAGCTCAACGAAGGTTTCCTGTCAATATCCATCTTTCCTTTTTTAGCCCCCTCGGCGGCAAAATCGTCGGACAATCCGAAACCGGGCGCGCGACCGTCGCTGTGCTCGATATGAATCACCCGGCGCGCGTCGAGGGGAGGCTGTGGAGCGAGTCATGAGCTATATCAGCCACGTGCCTGGCATCCCGGCGTCGCCCGCCATACGGTATATCGACCCCGGCGATGCAAAGCGCATAGTTTCGCCCGCCGCCTGGTAAGGATGTATTTGCGCCTCCGCACCGACACCTCCCGTGTCAAGATTCCGTGGCTTCTCTGAAAGGGCGCGTCAACTGCGGTGATGATGTGAGTTAGGTAGTTGGTTTATGGTGATAGAGGTGGTGTGGAGGGCGGCGACGACGACTGGCTTCAGGGAATATTGGGCATTTCATTGGGTGCATTTCCCCATCCCTTTTGCTCCAAAACTCCATAGGAATATGAGTATTTTTCCCACCGATTTTGAGGAATCCACCCTATAGGACTCTCGGCAGGTACCGTGGCAACTTTGGCGTGAAAACAATCGAGATGTCTCATCCAAATTCCCTGCCAGCAAATCTTTTTCTCGCGCTTGCTCTGCTCCCAGCGATCTGCTGCGGCGCCGACCGCACACCTGCGGTTTCCGCCGGGCAAACACCCGGAAAGGAGGTGGTCTACCAAAACAGCCGCGGATCGAGTACGTCACCGGATGTGGACCGGAAGACACTCGAGTGCCTGACAAAAGCGGTAGCCAAGGCCCTTGATCGAATCCGGGACAAAGTGGAGGAATGGGGCGTGGTGGTGATTTCCGAGCCAGTCGCGGTGCTGGACGATACCTCGTTTTATGTGCCGCCGAATATCGTGCCGCCGGACCAGTTATATAGCCAGGCACGGACCGACGTGAATGCCAACAGCTCTCAGGTGAACGAAGTGGGATTTAGCAATGAGACGACCGCCAATCTCACTCCTCTCGTACCGAACGTGGGGACGAATTCGACGAAAACCGTCACCGCAAAGACCACCGGCACCGCAGCGGTGCCGGCAGCCACGCCAGCGCCCGCACCGGCGCCGGCCACGCCCGTTCCCATGCCGGCGCCGCCTCAATTGCTCACGGACCTGACCGCCCAGTTTGGTGATTTCAGCGCGCCATTCGCGTTGTTGCAACATACCCAGCCGGTGACCAAGAGCGTCACCGAATCGCTCCGCGAGGCGCAGGACAACACGGTCCGCCAAAAGATTTATACCCAGATGTCTTTTCCCAAGAGCATCCCGAATTACACCTCCGTGCTCTTTGTGATCGTCCAGATCAGTTGCAACCCGGGGTGGCGCACCCAGGAACACTACATTGGGGATTGTTCCGCAAGCGTCGAGTACTTTGATCCACGCAGGAGTGCGCCGCTTTCGTTGAAGGAGAGGCGCATGCCCACAGTTTTTTCGGTGCTGCCACTCATGGACGCTCAGACGGTGGAGATGGCCAACAGCCAGCGTCAGATCACGCAGCTTGCCTTTCAACTGGCCGCTTCACTGCCCGCGCACGGCGTCAAGGTGGACGTGAACAATTTGCTGAAATTCGTGCATCGGTATGCCAAGGATATGCGTTCCGTCTCCCCCATCCCGGTGGTCAACTCCTACTCCTCTGGCGGCACATTCGGATTTCGCTTTTCACCGTCTTTTCAAGCACAACGCGATCCGGCCCAGAAAAACAGCCGCGCGGCGAATGTCCTTCTTCCCACCACTTTTCCGGCGTTGATTACGGTTGTCGTGCATGAAGCCGATATTGATTACCTCACTCAGAACAAAGGATTTGATAAAAACAATCTCCGTTTGATTGCCCACACCTCCACGCGTTGGTACCTGAAGGATCGACTGCCGCTTTGGCAGTTTCCGAAGCGTCTTTTCACCCCCATGCGCCGCGATACAGACCAGATGGAAATCGACACCGCCGCTGCGGTGAGGAAGATTTTTGATCTTAGAGGTGAAATCAACGGCATCAAAGCCCAACTCGGTCTCGCCAACGAATTTGATCCGCAAGATGAAGAAGCCCGGAGACAGATCGTCGCCCTCTCCGCCAAAGGTATCGGCCGCGACTGGCCGATTCCGTTGCCGGCACAAGTGCAAGTAGACTTCCCCACAAAAAAGAGCACCTCCCCTGTCACCAACTTTCCCTCCTTTTTCGATCCGGACATAGTTACTGAACAAATGGCCCGGAACCTGGCGCTGCAAGCGCGAGCGGATGCTGCGCGGACTGGGGAAAAGCCCACCATCAGCAGCATCACTCCCTTAACCGTCTCCACTTCACCAACACCCAGCGCCCAGGCCTTCACGATCACCGGGACCGGCCTGGACGCTGTGAGTGCGGCCACTTTGGCCGATCCCTCCGGCAAGCCCTCGTTCGATGGAAAGGTGACTCCTCCCTCCAACGGGACCGTCAAGGCGGTCTTCGACCTGAGTTCGTTGACCACAGACGGTCAGCAACTGGTGATGACACTGTTCGATGCCAATAAGCTAATGGTGGCGAAAGCCGCTGGCGGCAATATCATTACAATTTCAGTACCGCCCCCGCCGAAGATCACCGGCATTGTCCCCAGCAAGCCTCCGCTCCAAACCGATGTCATGTTGAGAATCCAAGGAACTGGACTGGACAATGTCAAAAAGGCGATACTGAGCGATCCTGCCACAGGCAACGTTCAGAAGACAGGCACCAATGTGAGCTTTACCTCAGGCGAGGTGAAAGCGACATTTGACCTGAGCAGTTTCGCCGACAAGACAGAGCTCACGGTGACCGTGCAGGATAAGGATGGGAAACAAATCGCCACCACGGATAAAAGCACCAATATCACCACCCAGAAGTAAGGTTGCAAGTTATGGCCATCACTCCCACTGCTGACGATCTGCTGATAGAGCATCTTGTAGTTGCCGTCCACGGCATCGGCAGCCAGTTCCGTTACTCGACGGTACAATCGGTCGAAAAGCAATTTGCAAGGTATTGCAAGAGGCCCGTCACTCAGCCGCTGGGCGCCTTTCACCCCGCAGAGTTGATTGAAAAACCCGATTCGCCGGAGCTGGGAGCTTATCTATTTGAGCCTCCCACTACAGGGCACGATGAATTCAAGGGCCTTGCTTTCGCCGAAGTATTCTGGGCGGATATTCCCGAGCGCGCGGCCGACACCAAGAATACCACCGAGGAAACCAAGGCCTGGGCGCAAACCATCGTCGAGCGCGTGCGCGCCCTCGACGAGCAGAACGAGGGGACAGCAACGAACCTCATCGATTATGACAAAACGAGCGCCGTGCTCGGTGAAATGATCGAGACGATCGGTGTGTTGGAGAATCTGTTCTTCCTCGCCAAAAAGGCCGGGATCTTTGAATTTGACCTCGATCAATTATTGACGGATTTCGTCGGCGATGTCCAGATCGTCGCCGATTTCGCGGACTACGGCGGGAGCGTTTTCAAAAGATTCGCCGACACGATGGCGAACCTCAACAAGCGATACACCAACTTAAAAACCATCTATATCGTTGCCCACAGCGAGGGCACGGTAGTAGCCCTGAAAAGCCTTTTGACGGCCCTGGCGGCCCCAGACCGCGAAGGCAACGTATGGATCGACAAAGTGGCAGGCCTGATGACGATTGGATCCCCGCTCAATAAGCATATCGTCATGTGGCCCCGCCTTTGGAAGGGATTGATACCCGACCCCAAAGGAGTCGCGTCCGGGAAACCCATCCAGTGGCGTAACTATTATGACTATGGCGATCCGGTCGGCTTCGACTTGGAGATCACTCGCGATTGGCTGAGGGACAACGGTTGGTTGCCGAAAGACAAGGAACAGAAAGACGCTCGATTCTTCAGATTCAGAGAGGTCGATGACTACGGATTCACCCGGTACCCGTTTCCTGGCAAAGCCCACAATGATTACTGGGACGACCCAGAGGTGTTTGACCATTTCATCAAGGACGTCGTGCTGAGAAAGGATGCAGAGAGATCGCCCACCGATTCCGAAAGGCCATCGACTGATCCCAAAAAAACCGTCGACGGTGTGGCGGGCATGGATTGTCAGTTGGATAATTCCCTATCCGATTTGCTGGGGCCTCGTGGCGGCTGGTACTTACGTGATTTACAAGACACTCGTTTCGGCTCTCGCATTGCGCGAAAGTGCAGGCGACATGGCGAAAAATGTCATCGGCATCGCGTGCCTTCTGGCGGGCATTACTCTGCTCAGCCGCCTCCCACGACTCGATAAGCTAAGGTGGAGCATCCCCGCGGGCCTCTTGGGATTCGCCGCCGGTGCCGCTGCGTATCTGCAGCTTGCAAGTCCGCGTACGCTGACGGATTTAAGCTTCGGATTTCCATCTTGGCTCTCTCTTTGGGCTCCTTCGCAGGGAATTCTCCCTTATGAAACTCAAATAATTTCGGTAGGATTAGCGATCGGCATTATTTCCGCACTCTTGAGCAAGCTAAAGCCGCGATGGGGGATGGTCCCATTGATTGGCCTTGGAGGCGTGGCTGCTTCCTGGATCCTATACAAGCTCGCCGCCGACCCTTCCAAGCACCCTTTGGTAGCAGACGTAACGTT
>Ga0206937_10089_pt2 | contig 26727 bp, 12 predicted proteins | sample Alteio_BWOrgHeat_11_FD_152923 | JGI IMG/M metagenome (GOLD analysis project Ga0206937, IMG submission 152923) | Enriched cells from forest soil in Barre Woods Harvard Forest LTER site, Petersham, Massachusetts, United States -... | ecosystem: Environmental > Terrestrial > Soil > Temperate forest >... | reverse complement strand
CCGCGATTCCCTGCAGATAATTGTCATTGGCGTTGGTCTTCAGCCAATACATATGCTCGTAAGACCAGAAGGAATAGCTGCCGTTCTCCACGTTCGCCACGGTGCAAGGAACTCCGTTGTAGTTGAGTGAACTGTTGCCACCGTTCACACCCGCTGCATCACCTACCGATAGGTAAGTCACGAAAAGACCCGGGAACGCGCCCTGGCTGTCTCCCGTGGCGGCCGGCACCTGGTTCACGGCGAAAGCAAGATCAGGCCCGTTGGCGAACCCGGAATCACCAGTCGGGAATGGAAGCTGGTCCAATGTTACAGACGGCCATGGTTGAAGATCCGTCATTGTTGCGCCGCCAATCGAAACGTTCACTGCCGCACCATGCCCAGTGCCAGTGTCCACGATAGTAGCTTGAGGGGCGACGGTGTAACCGCTGCCGCCGCTTCCTGATGCAATAATGATGTTTGTGATCGTCTCATTCGGAGCCGAGCCCGCAACCGTCACAGTCGCAGAAGCGCCCGAGCCAGGGTTGGTCCCCGTTGAGAAGACGACGGAAGGATTCGAGTATCCCACGCCGGCGGCCGACGACTTATAAGTGCCGGAAAGCACGCCGCAACTCGTGTAATTGTACGACACGGGTTGATATTGCGCCAGATTGTTGGCAGTACCGAACCCGGTTTCCGCCAGGGCGGTGATGCGTGTGCCGGAGTCCTCATCGCGGCCAATGGCAATCACTTTAAGTCCGGAGTCAGCCGCATTACCAGTAATGACCGACAGAGGTATCGGACTAGGCTGAATTCCCTGGAATTGCAGGGCTGTAAGGTTATTCAATGTTCCCGTAATGGATGTTCCACTGCTGACCGGGCTCTGGACGAACGTAAACAGGTTTACACCCACAATCGCTTCCCTGTAATTTGTAATGGAAAATGACGCGTTGTTTGCCGCGAGGTAGTTTGTAATGGTGGTCGCCGCAGCATCGCTAAATGCGCAGTCAGGTGAGACGCTTGCCTCATCATAAACCGGCGTGGTTAACTGGTGCCCGGGATTAGCGGTGGAGTTGTCGGATTCCAACTCGCTCAACCACCAGCCGGTGGACGGAGCTGTGAACCCATCTCCGGCAGGGGTCTCTGATTTGATCAGAGCTTTCGCGCCGCCAACGGATCCACCCCAATAGGCCTTTACAATCACTACGGTGCCTGCCGGGAAGGAATAACCCGCTATACCAGTGGTAATGTTGGTGCTGGAGGTGGAGGCTACCGTACCCTTGTAAATGACGGATTGAGCTTTGTCCTCCGAGGAGAAACCGGTGCCCGGGTCGGTGTACCAGGCCCATGTAAAGCCTGCCGCGAGAGTGTGTTTGATCGCGTTCTCAACGGAACCGCGGTATGCCGTGGACCCAATGATATGGATGGTGACGGTGCTGGCTTGAGCCGAGGCACCGATTAACGTCATGGCGAGAAGCCCCGCCAGTGCTATTTTTAATTTTTTCATTTGAGGAAGTTTTGGATTACTGATGCTGATTTGTTTTTGTTTTGTGCGCCGCTACCGGGACCAGGGAGGTTGGAAGCGGGCACTATGGTTGGTTCAGGTTGATGAGTTGTGACTAGCTGGCGTGAGTGAGGCGACGGCCGCGGCGGGCCAGGAACAGGATGCCAAGCGCTCCCATACCAAGCATCGCATAGGTGGAAGGCTCGGGAACCGCGGTGAACGTAGTCGTCGCCTGCGATGGACCTGAGCTCGTCATCGTGAAGTAGCCGAGCAACGTCGAAGTGCCGCCCAACGAGCTGCCGGCGAGTTTGTAGATATCCAGCACAGTCGGAGAGCTGCCACCCAGCTCGCCGTCAATGGTGCCAAGGCCGAAGCTGCCGTTGACATTCTCCTCCGTAGTATAGCTCTTCGAATTGCTTTGAAGCACAGCAGCCGCGCTAGTGTTTGCCGTGCCGCCCGATCCGGCGGTGACTGATGGGGCTGTGCTGATTTGGGTGTAAACGTTTCTGATGTACTGACCCGTATTAGAGTTCAGATTGGCCCCCGTATCGGAGCCCTGCGCGGGTGCCGTTCCGCCGGCGCCGCTGGTAGGGGATGATGCCCAAATCGTCGTGGCAGCACTATTCGTGGTGGCTGCAACAATACCCCAGGTCAATGTTCCACCCGTGTACCAAGTGGACCCGAAATAGGCGTTGAGGTTGGCGGCAAGCACCGTGGAAGAAAAATTTGAGGAGATGCTGAGGACGTTGGCCCCGGATGTCGTTACTTTGCCGAGATCGAACGTAAGATCGATATTGCCCCCAGCGCTCGAAGAGTTGCCAGCAACCACCAGGAGAAGATCCCCGGATGTCGTAGTGTCGTCGGTTCCCGCCGCGCTGATCGCGGTTGCATTGGCAACAGCCGAGGTGACCAATACTGTTCCGGCAATGGCCAGAAAAGCTTTGATGTGTTGATTCATTTTCATTTGATTGGATTATTTAACGTTTTGTTTTTTTGGTTTCTGACTTTTTCCACCGTTACGGGAGGAGAAAATTTGCAATTAAATTGATTTGTTCACTTCATTGACGATGCGCATTGAAGAATACCTTTGTTACAACTGTGTGGCTGCGAGGTGACATTTTGGTCAATATTCGGCTTTTCAATGTGACGGATAATGTGGGCGAGAATAAATTCCTTATGAACGGTGCAATAATTGGTGAATTGCAGTCGAAAAAATAAAACGCCAATGTTACAACTTCATGACTATCAAGTGACAATACGGTGAATAAATTATCCCGTTTTGCGGGGTTACTCTGGCACTAGGATTTACAGGAAGGTTTTCAGTAAAAATATCCCCGGATTGCATTTGTGATCCGGGGAATAGCCGGCGGGCAATTCGTGATGAAAAACCGGGAAATGCTTCAAGCATTCTTTTAAACAAATGCGGGTCCGGCGGTGACGTCACTTTTTAGAAAGGCGCCGGTCAATTCCCCGCTCGCAATGAGAGTGCGTATGTGCTGCTCAACCTCGGGCCATACGGTTTCCGGCATCAGCTTCGTCATGCAGTGGGGCTCGGAAAACTTGCAATAGTCAAAGCACGGACGCCACGGGCAAATGTCGCGGATAATCACCTTGTGCCCGTCGCCCCAGGGGCGAAACCAATCCGGATCGCTCGGGCCAAAAAATGTGATGGAAGGGCGCCCAAGACAGGCGGCGATGTGACCGGGCGCGCTGTCATTGCAAAGCATGAGGTCCACCCTGCCGATAAGATCCACCAGCCCACCCACCGGAAGATCCGTGACAAAGGAATCCGCGACTTCCGCCAGGCGCGAAGGGACCGTGCAAGGTTCAGGAATTACGATGAGATGAAAATCAAATTCCTTCCGGAGCCGTTTTACGATGTTTATAAAATATTCCTCGGGCCAGCGGCGGACCGCAATCCTTGCGCCGGCATGAAGACAGATCACCGGTTTTTCTACACCCTCGAAAATCGCATCCACGCGGCCGGTGCGATAACGCGTGTGATCGAGCTCCGTCCCCGCAGAGGAGTCGCCCTGCAAGCCGATCTCCGCGCCGAGTTGCTGCCAGTCCTCGACCTTGTGCTGCTTGGAATCCCTGCGCCTCAATCTTCTGGTGAGAAATAACCGATCGGTATCCAGAAAACGTCTTATTCCCTCGAGAACGAAACTCACGCGCTGCCTGCCGCCCACCAGCCACATAAAAAAATGGTTGCGGGGGTCGTTTCTGACGGAAATCACGAGGTCATATTTTTCCTTGCGAAGACGGACGACCAACCTGAGCAACTCGAGCCATTTCCATTTCCAGAGATCGTATTTGCCCTGGAAAACAGTCCACGGGGCTTCATAGGCGCAGAACCGCAGGCGGGGAAATGACGGCCTGAGCAGTTCCACTGCGTGCCCCTTGCCCACGAGGTGGATTTCATCATTTTCAAGAGCGGCGGCAATCACTGGGGTGGCAAAAGTGAGATCTCCCAAACCCCACAATTCCACGACCAGGATTTTACGTTTCATTCCATTCCTGACGCGCTATGGCTGCGCGTTTTTACCGTGCGACACAAAGGTGGTCAAATGGGGATCCGCAGGCTGCGCCTGCCGGTCGGTATCCCGCGCTGACGCGTCGATGGAGTCGGGCAATGGAACGGGTGTCGATTGCACTCTCACCGGATGTTTTGGCGCTTTAACGATCTTAAGGCACCACATGCCAGTCATAAATACCAACCCCGCCACTCCGGTGAGCAAAGTGCGCCGGAAAAATGTCTCGACTGACGAAAGATCCATGGCGAAAAAATAACATTGTTCCATCCACAGGAAAGCGTGGGATTGTAATATTCATATGGCATTTGTGTGGCAATTTTGTTACAGCGCGGCTGACTGCTCCTACGTAACGCGCGCTTAGTCTTAACGATGCACTTGGGTTTCACCACCAAGGCACCAAGGGGGGATAAAATGACGAATTGACGAAACAAGCCGGAGAAAAGATCAAGCTTCGGGGACGATTGCGTGACAGGCTCTAACGAATATTCATGGCGATGGGGGGCTCTGAAAGAGAACCTGAATTGCCACGCGATGCCTGGGCGTTGCCGCCGGAGGTGTGCGTTTTCCGGGTATCATCATTCTGCCCGCTTTCCCCCTGCGTTCCGTCGCCGTAGCCAAGCACTTCGACAGTGATGATGGAGGGGACATCCTGCTGGCCACCCGCTTGATTTCCGGCCTGCTGCCTTGCAATATCGTTTGCACTGCTCGTCGCCGCCCCGGCGGTATTCGCACCGGCTGTCAAGCCGCCGATATTGGGCGCAGCCGGGGGCGGAGGAGTGCCGGTGCTTGCGCCGCCGACCGAAATATTGGATGCATTCAAGATGACGGCCGCGGAGATATTCAAGTTACCCGATACGCGGATGCCGGCGTCCCCTGCATCCACGGTGCCCGCGGGGGCAATCAAATCCACATCGCCTGGCGCAACGCCAGCGACACTCTCGAGAACACCGATGCCACCGCCTGTAGCAAGGCCCGCAAGATCAGTCTTCACATCGCCACTCTGGGGATCGATGAGGACCCGGGTCGGCGGGGCGGATTGCACGGTCTTCGACGACGCGCCTGCAGCAATGTTGCCATCCGTGGACCAGATGATTTCATTACCCCCGCGCAAAGTGAAAATACGGGAGGTGCCGACGTTCACGTTGCCACTTGTATAGATGGAGATGTTGCCTCCATCCTCGGTAAGGAGACCTTGATCAACCGCCTGGGTGCCCGCAACCGTCAAACCGACGGTGACCTGTCCGCCGGGGGCAAACAGACTGATATCCCCGCCGTTGGTCGTTTTGATCTCACGGGAAGTGAGAGTAATGTCCCCGCTCCATGAGTTGCCGGGAAACAAATCCGCTATGGCAGCGTAACCGGCGCTATAATTTCCAAAGCCCGGGCTGGATGAATCGTTGTGATCGCGGCCTGCATCGCGCAGGACAAGATAGAAGATATCGAGGGCGTAGATGTCCTGCTGGGCGGCGGTGAGTTTTGCGAAATCACTCCAGACATCGGAAACGCCGACGTCCATGGAATCCGCCAGATCAGGAAGGTAGCGGGCAGCTTCCGCCCCACCCGTGGCGGGATTCAAAAACTGTGCAATAAAATCCGTGAAATCGAGGTGGCTCGAGTTCAGCCCAGTGGAAGCGCCGATGCCCGCCCCAGCAATGATGTCGGCCCCCGCAAAAGGAAGAGAGGGATTGCGAGTATTACCGATACTGGTGATGCCCACGGCGGTCCCATCGGAGTTTGTCGGCCCAATGCCGGTGTTCAGGTTCCCTCCCGCGAGAACTTCAAGCGTGCCGGGCCCACTGATCTGGATGTCGCCCGCATTCGGAGCGCCCAAACCCAGCCCTTGAGGAGATTCCACCGTCTGGTTTAAGACTTCATTTCCCAGCGCATTATCCGTAGCAATCTGACGCAGCGAGGAAAGAGGATCGTAGGCGACGATATTCCTGCCGGCCGAAACTACACTGACATCACTGGCATTGTCGTTCTGGATGTAAAGCGCGACGTCGGTAATATCCTGCCCGGCAAGGACCATGGATGTCTTGCCGGAAAACAGGGTAAGCCCGGAGATGTCCCCGCCCACTGCGTAGAGGCGGGTGGGATCAGGATCGTCAAGATGCAGCAGGCCAGGCGCGTGAAGCGCCTGCTCGGTTTGCAACACGGTGCCGGTGCCCTGCGTGGCGCCGGACTCGTTGAAAGAGGCGTTCAAGTTATCAAGCAGGGAATCAAAACTGAAAATGTAATCGGTGCCTCCGAACGCCGTGGAAGGATCGGGAAAAGAGAGAGGCGAGGCCGGGCCGGGAATGTTCGCAGGATTGGCATCGGAGAGATTGATGGTAGCAAGACCCCAGACGGAATTATTGTTATTGGCGTCGATTCCGTTAACCTGCAATCCATTGATCGAACCGGCCGCGGCGAGATCGAGGGTGCCTGTCGGAGAAGGGGAAAGGGTGATGCCGCCCACAATATTAATGTCCCCGGAGAAAGTCGTCGCCCGGAGCGTACCGGGCATGAGTGCGAATACGGCGCTAAAAAGGGTGGTATCCGTTTCAGCAAGCCTCAACCATGGTTGTGAGGAGGAGTAGGAGGAATCCGGAGTATAAAGCAACACATTCTCGTACCAACTCGCAATAGATCCTGATCCGGAGTCGCTGCTGTCCTTGATTGTAATAGAACCGGTAAGGGATGAAAGGGTAATGACATCCGTGGTTGCGTAGGTCGAAAAATAGGTTTTGTCGTAGTAGGTATTATCGATTCCCTGCGGGAGCAGGAATGGATTGACTACAGAGCCGAGCAGCAGGTTTCCACCGGCGCTGAGGTCGAAGCTTCCCTTGCCAAGGAAGAGAGTCGTGGGCAGCCATGTCGAGGGATCCGGGACGCCACCCGCGAGTTGTATATTCTGGACGTCGGTTTCCATCATCGCAGCGCGGGTGCTGTTCGTGAGAATGGAGTTCCCGGCGACGAGCGCCCCCTGGCCGCGCTCGACATAATAAACGCCACCGTCAATATTGTTGCCAGCCTTTATGAGGAGGTCGCCACCGCCGAGTTCGAGCAGATTTGCGGAATCCGGAGTTCCCTTCGGCATACGGGCATTTGTCGGAATGACGGCGTCCACGTTGCTGATATTGTGACCGGCGATCATCGTGACATTACCACCGCCGAGGGCTCCGACATCCTCGAAAAAGTTGCTGAAATCCACCCACCACGAAGTGGACTCCACGTCACGCCCGGAATGGGTCGCCGCAAACTGGCCGGTAGTTGGATCAATATGTCCCCGCCTGTAAAGCCAGTTAGTCGGCAATTCGCGGGTCGAGGAGGGCTCCAGTTCCCCACCAACGTCGACATAACTTGCAATGTCATTTTGCGCAAAAATAGTGACATTGCCCCCTCCGAGGGTGTATTGCGCAGGGTAAAGGGGAGAATCCTGCGTATTTCCGAGTTGGGTGCTGCTGGAATAAGTGAGATTTGGAAGGTCAAAATTGGCCATCGCGGCAGCCTGGGTGCCCGCGGTGTAAACGGTGGCGAGGGGGTTGAGCAACTGAACGTCCCCACCCGAATAGAGGGAGATATCGCCGACTCCGGTGCGGATGGTTTGAAACCATGTGCCGATAACGGCTGAGCGGGTAGTTTTGACAGGGATGCTTCCGTCATCGGGGGTGTTTACCCCCACGAGGATCGAACCGCCACCGTTAAGGTTCGCGAGAGGCTGGACCTGCCTGAAATCCGCAGCGGTAAAATCCGCACCGGAAACCAGTCTGTATGACCACGACGCGCTGCCGGCAGGCATCATCAATGATTGCCACAAGACGCTGGTGGAAGGATTCATCACACCGGAAGCAAACCCATCGCTCAGGCTCGCGCCGAAGTTGAAATTCAGATTACCCGCGGCCCGCAGCGTGAGATCGCCGGCAAAAGCGTTGTTCGGGCCAAATCGAAAGGTGGAGAGATCCCAGTTGTTGGTAAGCGTGAGATCGCCATTGAAATTGATAATTTCGGCGCCGGGTTCAATAGAAGCCACTGATTCAAGCGCGGCGCTGCTGGCATTCGCCGAAAATAAACGGGCTTGCATGATATTGTAACTCGCAGGCACGGCACCCTTTACCCCGGCGAAATTTTTCCCATTCTGCAGGACCTGGTTTTCAACGGCCGTGGTAATATTGCCGAGAGAGGGAGTGTAAATTTTATACCCTTCCACTATAATGCTCGAGGCATTATTAATGGTCCCGTTAATGGGGTTGATTTGAACGTCAAAGCCGGCTGTCTGCGGTGCCCGCAAATGAAGGACACCCGTAGCCAAGTCGGTGCGGTTATCCGTGGTTAATCCGAGAGTCAGATCGCTGGTAGTAAGCTGGTGATTAACCCCAAGATCAATCTCAGAACCAGCCTGAATGTCGAGATAGCCGTTGCCGGTGAAACTATTACCGTTTGGAGTGGCGACGGCAACACTGCCGTTCGTCTCACAACCAGCCTCGAGGGTAATTTCTCCCCCCTTGCCGGCGTCGTCGTAATAATTGCCGACCACCGTCAACACAGCCCCCGTCTGGCCTGGCAGGCTTCCTTGAATGATCAAATTGTCTTGCGCTTCAAGATCGATCGTGCCGCCCGTCAAGCCCGAGGCATCTATTTTTCCCGTGACTATGATTGAACCGTTATCCGCAGAAAGATTGAATGTGCTGGCTGTCACCACGCCATCGACCGTGACCGAGGAGTCATTTCTATCCCTGATGGATACAGATTGGGTAAAGCCACCCGCATGCAGAACGGCCGCCAGCGTGCCCACGGGATTCAAAGGGCTGCCCGGTACGGCGGGCATGGTGCCTGCATCAAGGGAGAATACACCATTCAGGCCGCCAGCGCCGCCATTGCCAAGCAACTGGCTGGCAGAATCCAGCAGGAAACTACCGGCCGGGGCGCTGATGACCAGTAAGCCCGCATTGGCGCCTCCCGGTTGCGCCGAAACATTGATAATGCCACCGGCCCCGATGTTTACGTTGCCGGCATCTGAAGTGAGGTTGATCTGTCCGCCGCTGGTATATTGAACAAAATCAAAAAAAGTTTGCGCGACGCCGCTCACATCGAGCGTACTGGCCGCAAGATTTCCCACCTCGACATCGCCGGTCGTAGCATGAAGGGTGATGTTGCCGCTGGGGGCGGTAATATTGCCATTATCGATAACACCCGCCCCTTGCAAAGTCAGCGTGGCATTCAGACCACCGGCGACACTCGTGGTTTCTCCTGCGACTGACTGGATCGTCAATACCCCGGCCGCCATAATCGTTTCATTGGAGCCGGCAACCCCGGTGATCACCGGGGCCGTAATGGCCAAGTCCCCCTGCGTGGCGAGACCTCCGGACCCAAGCGCAAGAATCCCGCCGGTCGCATTCAATTCCACGCTTGAATACTGATCGATATCCATCTGGTTGCCGCCCAGATCGATCGTGCCACCTTGAAACGTCAGCGTGCCCACGGGCGAAGAAACCGCACCCGGGACTGCCCCGTTGCTGCTATTGTCCAACAGGATGTTCTGCGCGACAAACGTCGCTCCGCCGCCTCCGTTGTTAAAGCCGCGGATTTCCGCCGCATGCAACGCAAGATTTGCAAGCGTGGCACTGCCGACCTGCCCGGTGCCATAGATATCAATCGAAGTATAACTTAATAATGAAAGGGTTTGTGCCGTGGCTTGCAAATTTTCCAACGCGGCATTCGTCAGCACCAGACCGTTGGTCGGTTGCAAACTGCCGGGATTTGTCAATTGCAAGCTGATCTGGCCGCTATCCAGGGCGATGGATGCGCCGCTGATGCTGGCGCTAGGATCGAGGCTGGTGCCGTAGGTGGAATCCAACGTCACGCTGGCCCCGCTGATCTGCACGCCGGCGCCGATGACCATGGAAGGCTGGGTGGATGCGTCAACACCCAGCCGAATGATCGGCGCGGAAGCGGCGCTGCTAACGCGTAACAACGTGCCATTTCCACTACCGGCCACCGTCGAATTTCCAAACGTCAATGTATCGCCGGCGCCGGATGAGGCACCAGTCCCAATGACTTCCGCCCCGGGATCAAGCGTTAGACTGTTATTGGCAACAAGAATGATATCCGCTCCGCTCAACGGCTCTCCCGCATTGTCCACCGTAATGTTATTCGTCGCGACCGAGATCGTTGTTCCGTTCGCGCCAGTTTGCCGCACGCCTCCCACCAAGAGGCTGGCGGCGTCGAAGTAGCTGAGTGTCGCTGAATCAAGAGTCAGGCTGCCTGCGGGACCGGTTTTGCCTGCGCTTTCGATATAAATGTCGGAGGGGCTGCTGATATCGACCAAACCCCCGAGACCATCCCCGAGCGGCTTGGAAATAAGCTGCCCCTGGATCGAGATCAGGTTGCTGGCTTGCAGAACCAGGATTCCGGAATCCATGGGAAGCCGGGGCACCGGGCTGTTATTTACCAGGGCTCCCTGGGTAAGGAAACTGTTCGCGGTGAAATTGTCGTATTCGGCGCGTGCCTGCACCACAGATTGTGAATCAACCTCGAAATTGGAATACAATGGTTGTCCACTCTCACCCGCAGTATAACGGTATCCTGGCACTATGCTTGACCCATCCGGGTTGGTGATTGCGGCTTTTACGACAATACCGGCCTGTGGAGTTACAAGAAATGCGCCGGGAAGCAATGCGTAGCGCGCAGGCAGCAACGTGTAATAGCCAGCCGCCAACCCATTGCTGGCATTCAGCCAGACCTGGTCCCCATACGACAAAGTGCTGTTCACGTAGCCTAAATCGCCACCCAGGTTGCTGGCACCGGCACTGTATGGGGCGAATGGCGCAAAATTTGCCTGATAACCGGGTATCACGGCAAAACTCGACGACGAGGCAAGGATGTCGGTGCTTCCACCAAGCCCCGAAACAAACCGGTAGGCATAAAGATCCCCGCCTCCCTGGATATCAATCGTCGCTCCGGCTTGCTGGGTGATGTTTTGTGCCGAAAGGTTGATCGCTTTCCCGGGAACGCCCCCCGCTGTGATGTCTATGCCGGCTGGATCGATCCAGGAAACGCCATTGAGGTTGATTCCGTATGGGATGATCAACGCCTCCCCTGTCGCAGGATCCACTGCGGAGACTGAAACTGTGCTGCCGGGAAGTAGAGTAAGCTGCTGCGTGGCGTCGAATGTTTGTCCGGTCTGCACATCGACCGGTCCAATTCCCGTTCCGTCCCATCCGATATTGATCACGCCGAGCGGCGCCCGTAACACACCGCCCTGGTTAATGATCGAGGCATAGATATTCAATTCGCCCCCTGCGGAAAGTGGCAGTTGCCGCGCCCCGGAGGCTTCGATCGTTACCGTCCCGGGTTGTGTGGAACCGTTTAGTTGATAATCGTAGGCGGCGATCGTGAAGCTGACCTCCGTGGGAGGATAAATCTGTCCGGCGCGCAACGTGATATCCCCAGCCACATCCAGTGTCCCATCGCCACGGATGTCCCCGCCATCGGCGAAAAAGTTCGCAATGCCTATCCCCTGCAATGAAAGATTTCCGATGTCGATAAGGCCTGCATTTACAGTAAGGCTGCCATTGCCGTAAACCGGCATGAACTGGCTTTGAGCGCCAACCGCAACTGCCACAGACTGCGGCGGAAGAAAAGAAGTGCCCAATGCCACGTAGGGTGCATTGAGAGTCACCGCCGCATCGGCAAATATTACACCACCATCGCCCACGATGAGGCTGCGATTGACGGAAAGCGACACCGGCCCCGAAAATTGCACCGTGCCGTGAAGGGTGACCGAGTCGAAGCTTCCTGCATTGATATTTTGAGCGGCGATGTAGCCCAGTCCCATCACCGTGTCTCCGTTTGTATTGATCACCGGATTTGTAATGGGCACAGCGCTTCCAATCGCCGTCTCGCCAGCGGGATAAAAGGACGCGGGATCAATCGTGGGACCACTCTGGGTGACAACCAGGGTCACATTCAATGCCACCGCCGTCGTGGTGGGATTCTGCGGAGGAAAGTAGCCTGAAGAGACCGTCAGACTTCCACCTATCGCACCAGGTCCACCCGCGGCACCGATCAATGTCGCATCGCTGAACAATTCCTCTCCACCCGTCAGTGTAATCGATCCTCCACTGCTCGTCACCAAAGTCGCCACCCTCGGCATCCCGCTCGACAGTCCACGAGGGGCGCTTGCGCCACTGTCGGAAGGTGGCAGATCGAGTATCCCTTCCGCTCCCGAGACATTCAGCACTGCTCCTGCCTCCGCGACAATGTTTCCGGAAATGATGATGCTCCCGCCGTCCAGCACAGATCCCGTCCGATAGTTGTGCCCGGTAAGATCCGGCGTGAGGAGCAACGTCCCCGCAGTAGATAGAACGCTTTGCGGCCCGAGATCGACCGTTGGCAGTGCCTCAACTTTATCCGGGAAGAGAGCCGCCGAGTCTAATGCCCCGGAGATGCTGATCGTGCCACCGGGCACGAGGACAGACCCGAGTATCGCCACGGTATCCCCCGTAAAGGAGACGCCATGCTGCACATTGCTTTGTGGATCCGTTTCTATCACCGCTCCCGATTGCATCACAAGATCCCCGCGGGCCACGATGGAGCCAATGAACCGGTCCCTGACACCGAGCGCCTCAAACGCTAGATTGACAGGGTTACGCACGCCCTCTGGCAGCAATTCCGCGATGAGTTTTATGCCCCCGTTTCCATCCGGCATTATCACCCAGCTTTGCGCGATCGGATCAATTACAGTATCCTGCGCAATATTAATGGCTGGAACATACTGGAAAGGCGTATTGGTGGGCGCCCCGAGGCCCTCGAGTGTGAAATTCACAAATCCTCCCTGGTCAAAAAAGCCCGGCGTTAACAGCAGTGTGCCCATTGTGGAGGACGCTCCTCCAATTTGAATCAAAGGAGCTAGAATGGAGAGCGAACCCCCGGTCCCTCCCGAATAGCCCTTCAGAGTTGAGCCTAACTCAAGCACGCCCCCCAATAATGACGAAATATTCGGATCCTGCCCGGCATTGATCACAATGCTGCCTCCGCTCCCATAACTGATTTTGTTGGCGGGGTTGTCATAAACACCCCCGGAAACATCAATGATGCTGCCGTTGGCAAGGGTGGCGTTGTAACTTTTGATCGTGATGTTTCCGCCTTTGGTCTCCAAGGGCAGGGTCTCAGGTGCGGGCGAGTCCGGCGCATCATCAACAATCAATCCGGCAGTGCTCAGAATGGCAGCCCCGCCGAGCGTGAAATTGCCTCGCGTCGCATCCGGAGACGGAGTTTGAGAGAGCCCGTTCCCTTGCGCCTGCAACACGGCAGTGAACGGGGTGTAATCAGTGACAGTGAAATTGAGATTGCCGCCGGGAACGATCAAGCCGCCCTCGATATCGAGATTCGCGCCCGCGAAGGTGATCGATCCCCCCGGCTGGCCGGCCAATGTGATGTTTTCTGGAACGGTGATATTCCCGTCCGCATTATTGATGGTTAGCGTACCGAATCCATCCGAACTGACGAGATCCGGGGAAAGAATGACTTCCGACTTCCGGTCGGATCGCAACGGCAACGGATTTCCCGAGGGATCGAGTGCGAATGCATCGGCGGGAGCCTGATCGGAGACTTCTGCAAAGACAATGTCCGGCGGTGCCGGGGAATAGAATGGATAACCTTGAGTGGTTGCGCTGTCATTAAACTGCGCCTCGAATAGCAGGGATAACGCGCTGCCGCCGGGTGGAACAGCCTGCTGCCGGGGTCCCGCGATCGTGTTGCCTGTAAGATTGCCGTCGAGTGCCATCGAAGGAGCCGTGATAGTAATACTGCCGCCATTGCCTCCCTGAATATAGCCGGCCTCAAAATAGGGTCCGCCAACCAGAAGCGTACTAAACGTATCGTTGACTCCCCATTTGGAATAGCTTGTCGTAAATCCACCCAGTATTCCCTGGTAAACCAGATCCGGCGTGGCTTGGGATATGTCATAAATATGACCCCCGGAGATCAGTTTTGTAGTCTGCACCATGCCCCCCTGGTAATTGATCCACCCACCCGAAACATCGATAGTCGATCCTGGCTGCATCACCACGGATTCTCCCGCATTCAATGAAACCGAACCGCCATTGGCCGACAATTCTCCCACCGTGTGCTCCACAAGCGATGCGTAGCCGGAAACATTTGCCACTGGTGTGCCGATCCATGGCTGCCCATTGTAAACGCCCGACTGCGTAATATCCACATTCACCGTCTGGCCACGCAGGATACCGTCGCGTTGCAATGGCGAATCGGCAAGCTCCGTGCCACGCAACTGAGCGGCGACAATATTCTCAGTCACGGATGCGCTCACGTCGACCGAGCCGGCAACATCGATCATCGCGCCTGCGTCCAAGTAGATCTGGCCAATCGAGGAAACGAAAAGTGATGTATTGGACTGCGGCGAGCTTGTCGAAATCCACGTTCCCGCGCTCAATGTTACATTGGCATCCGGTGCATGGATCAAGGCCCCCGCCGCCATATGAATTGCCTCTCCCTGGATATTGATTTGCGACTGCAATGCAAGTTGCGTCCCCACGACTGTCGCATCGCTGCTCAATTCCGGCTCAATAAGTGTCATGCTCCCCGGCCCCAATGTTACAACACCGGCATCCCCGGGCGCGAAGACGGGGATACCCGGCTGCAGTCCGCTCAAAGCCCCGAAATCCGCAAGCAAGTCAATCCGTCCATTCAATGACACGGAAGTGGTGCTGTCGATCACCCCAAGTTGGTTGACACTTGCCCCGGCGATCGTGACGTCCGCCCTTTGGGCATTAATCAATCCGGCGTTGGTAGCGGCCCCGCTGAACTGGTCCACCGAACCGACATAGACATCAAGACCGCGCAGGCTTGGATCGCTGCTCGCGTGCGCGGTGAATCCCACCTGGTTGCCCGCAGCGATGATCGTCTGCCCGTCTGGCGTCGAGATAGTTCCCGCATTGGTGACATTCGGCCCGATCAAGGCCACCCTCCCTCCGACATTATCCGCGGAATCCGACGTTGTGATTTGCGCTCCGGCCTGCACGGTTACGTCTCCATCCCGCCCGCTGGGTGTGCCGGGTGTCGATGGCGCGAAAGCCGGGGTACCGTTACTTCCAGCCGGTATGTCGAGTTGTGAAAACAGAAATTGATCGTCAGGATTATTCAACAAGCCGAGGCTCACCAGGTTCGTATTGATAGGCAGTGAGGACACTGTCAACGCATGAACATTTACCTGGCTGGCGCCGCCGAAAATGATCCCGTTCTGGTTGATTACATATACTTGTCCCAGTGCCTGAATCGATCCCAATATTTGCGACGGAATGCCGGAGGGATCGTGTATCATATTAAAGGCGATCCATTGATTTACATTCGCACCGCCAGCGCTTTGATCGATATTCAGCGTGGTATTCCTGCCAATGTTGAACGTTTGCCAGTTCAAAACCGCTTGCTGGGCAGTCTGCGTGATGCTCACCAGGGTCTGGCCGTTGGCAGTGGACTGTGTTGGCGTATTTGCCCCTTGCCATGTTGTTGCCGGATTAGCGACTCCGGGACTGGCAATACCGGTATCGGGAATCAATCCGCCTGCCCCACCCGATCCTCGATCATCGATCAAGCCATCGGGAACATTTGGTAATTGCTTGCCCGGATGGTTTGGATCAGTTCCAAGATTGTTAGGGCCACTCAGTTGTACATTCCTTGCCGCACTCTGCATTGCCTGCACTGCCTGCATTGCCTGTGTGGTCCTTGCCAGAATGTCGTTCGCTCTCGCCTGGGCTTGAGCAGTGGTAACCGCCGGAGTGCCATATGTACCGCCACCAGCCCCACCGGTGAGAGAAGTGCCAACACGCCCACCTCTTAAAATATCACCGGCCTCAACGACGGGATTCGATGCCGCAATAAGAATAACAAGACCGGCAGGGATTACTGCCCGGAAGATCGACGATATTCCAGAAATGTTGATTCTCATTGGCGCCCCTTCTAGTTCGCGGTTTTGCCCAGGATCTTCGGCAGCGCCCCGTCGTTGATCACGACCGGAGTCTCCTGTAATAGCTTTTTGACGTATTCATTCAAGGTTTGCGATGCACGCTCCGCTCGAAGTTGCGCCGTAAGCTTCACCTTTACTTCATCCAGCGCGATAGGGGAAATGTCCGTCGCATCAACCAGCTTGAGAATATGCCAGCCATCCTCGATCCGTAGCGGCTGGGAGAGCGCGTTTTTTGCGAGCGTTCTTGCCTGGTCCCGGACCGCGGCCGGCATCTGTTTGTCATTAACCCAGCCCATATCCCCCCCTTGCGAACTGCTTAGCGAATCATCGCTTTGCTGGGTTGCGATTCTAGTGAAATTTGCGCCGGGTTGATTGAGTTGATCGATGACAACTTGAAGTTTTTTCCGTGCCTTATCGGTGGATGCCTGATCAGCGTCCGCAGGGAGGCTGATAAATATCTGCGAAAGCCGGAACCGGTGCGGCACGCTAAGGGAGGCCTTGCGTGCCTCATAGGCACTCTGCAACTCCTGGGGATCCGGATAGCCGTCAACAGGCTCCGACTTGGCCTTGAGGTACATACGCGCAAGCGTGGACTCCCGGATCCGTTCAAGGCGTGCGACGATATCGGGTTGCAAGTCCCAATGCTCTGCCGTAATTTTTTTGAGGATAACCTGCTCCACGAGTATCGCCCTGATGGCCAGCTTTAGCACGTCTGGATTCGCTGCTATTGCCGCCTTCTCTGCGGGGTCAAGACTTTCGAGCGTCTTTTGCATATCCTCGATCCTGACATCCTTGTCGCCCGTACGGGCGATTACGCCAGGGTCGTTAAATACAGAGCCGGAACCAGTGCCGGTGCCGGTGCTTTCCACCGACGCAGACACACTAATACCAGCAATGGAAGACACAGAGTCGCTCCCGGAACTCAAAATCCCGGAGTTGGGAGCAGCGGAAACGCTAATGCCAGCGCCCGGCACGGTTCCTGTTGTCACCGGGGTGGCAGCGATCACCCCGGATACCGCAATGCAGATAGCCAGTCCACAAACGATTGGTTTCACGGAAATAAATACGATTTTTTTTTCTTTCATAGAGTTGTGGCGTCAGGAACAAAGCAACTGAATCAAGCCCGATATCAGCACTTGATAGTCCGTCACGGTAGCATCATTAAGGTGTTTGTTTGTTACAATGTTGTTACAATTTGATGACAATTTTATACAATTATAAGCTGTTGGCGTCCTGATATTTGTATCAATCAATCATTAGGTTTTGATGCCGCTGGTTTTTGCCCTTCTTTGGAAGCTGGTGCAGCCGGCTGGCTTCCCAATGACGCCACATCCCCTGGTGTAACTTTTTGATCGAGAAGCTTGTCCTGGTAGTCTTGCACCTGGTTCTCCAGTTTCACTTTGGCAATGCCTGTGAAGGGTTCCTTGGCGAGCAGCGCCTGCCCGAGGCTGTATTTTTCGTAACGTGAGAGAATTTCGTTGCCGACTTTAAACAACTCCATGTTCTTGGTTTCACGATCTGCCACCAGCCGTTGAAGGACAATCGCCTGCATTGCCAGTTTCGCACGTTCTGCCTCCTTGGCATGGGCCACATCTGCAGCTTCCTTCTCGGATTTCTGCCATTTTTCGAGGGAATCCTTAAGCTTGGCGACCAATGATTCCTGGCTGGAAAGCTGAGTCTTCAAATCCGTAATCGCCTTTTCCGAAACCTCCTTGTCGCTTGTCCATTGTTTGGTCAATTCCTCCACCTGCGAGGTAAGGGCTTTGTTTTTATCGTCGCTTTCCGCCTGGGAAGCCTGGAGTGTAGCGACTTGGTTTTGCGCATCGCGGAGTTGAAGCATAGTGGCGCGCATCGCCTCGGCAAGGCGTTGCTCACGGGGACTGGGAGGATCAGCGGCAAAGAGAGACCTGCCAGTTGCCACGATTAGTATCGAAAGGAGAAGTAGTAATGGAAATGAAAGGCGCCGTTTCATGGTTAGAATTTGGTGTTAATATCGACTTGGATGATGTCATTTTTGTAGGTCGGGCCGGAAATGCTGGTCGCACTCATCCAGCGCAGGTAGAGCCACACTTTTGGAGAGAGCGCCAGAGCGCCGAACAGGGTATAACCTTTGAGGTTGGTTCCAGTGAGAGGGGCGCCGAAATCCGCATCGGTGAATCCATCGACCACTGCGTCAGATTCCACATAGCGATAGCCGACACCTGCATTCCAGTCCCACCGATTTTCGAGAGCGGCCTTCCCCAGCTTCAGATTTATCAGCCATGCACTGTTGCCGCCGGCAAACGTGTTAGTGTTAGGAGAAAGATTATTGACAGCCATGCTGGCGATCGAGCTTCGATCGAATGCGATATTTGTGACCCATTCCCCAGTAAGAGAAATGTGGAAGGGATCAAAATGGTTGAAGTCCAGCCGGCCTGTTGCAGCCAGTTCCTGAAAAGGAGTGGCCAGGCCGTAATATTGGAACTGGTTGATGGTACCAAACCCGTTGGCAGCTGTGGGCACTATGTCACGTAGTTCCATATAGGTATTGCCGTTCTGGGCAAAAGATGGGCGGGTATCGTCCGTGTTTCCTATATCGGCCGAGCTGAGCGGCGTGAAGGGACTTGAAAGTTGCCCTTCGATGTTCTGATAGTCGTAATACGCAGCGGCTAACTTCGCACTGAAATCATCGTTGATTTTCCAATCGGCGCCGCCCTGCACCGCATAGAGATATTTGTCCTCGCTCGTAAATTTAGCTGGTTGGTTGGTGGCAAAGTTGAAATCTGTGTTGAAAACTGGAAAGGCTCCCGCCGTGAGAAATGGCGTCACTCCTTTGATGACTTCGTATCTGCCCTGTGCAACAATACCATCAAAACCAATCTCGTCAGCCCAGATCATGCTGGTGGAAAAAAATGGATTGTCGAAACGACCGACGGTCAGTGAAAAATCCTTGTTTGGCAGTCCCCCTAATTCGTATTTGATAAAAGCCCGGTCAAGCCAGATGGCATATTTGCTGAAATCCCCTCCCTGTCCACTGTTTGCGCCTCCTATAGTCTGATTCTCCGTGACCGGATTATCGTCGTTGCCTGTCGCGAGACGCAGGCCAGCCGTAAAGCCCTCACCCAGATCGATGTCTGCTCCCATGCGGGCGCGCAACCGGAACCGCGTGCGATTCTGGTCAACGTCGTATTCTGGCGGAAAATTATTTCCCGCTTTATCGAACGGCGCTCCAGTGTTGATGGCGTTGAAATTTGGAAACCCGCCGGTGTTATCGTTGCCGGCAGGATAGTTATCCCCCTCGTAACGCACACGGATGTCCCCGAAAAAACGAAAATGGGAAACCCAGTCCGGAAAAGTCCGCGGGGCCGCCCAATTCTCGCTACGAGCTTGTGCCATTACTTCCTGCTTTATTTCGTCGCGCATCTGCGACTTGACGACCTCGGGGATGTAAGTGACACGCACGGCGTCGGGAGGAGCCGCATCCGGCGCCTGTGCCTTTGCGGCGACAGCTGCGTCCTGCACCGCCTGGTTTCGGGCTACGATGGCATCCTGTTCGGCCTGTTTAATCAGGTCTGCTGCATCCTCTTTGGAGAGAACATTGCGTTCGACCAGCCGGTTGATCAGATTGATTGTCACATTCTGCGATGGCGCCGCAGCAGGGGCCGGAATGGATTTCTCGAATAAGGGTGGAGGATCGCTTATTACGGGTCCCGCTGCCGAGGGCGATGGCGCCGGTGTGGAGGCAGATGTGGTCACTGACGAAGGCGATGGCACCGACGAAGTCTCTGCAGCCGCTAGCGCGGGCATATCGCTCGATATCCGGAATGCAGGCACAGCAGCCGCATTGTCCGGCGCATCGGAAACAGGCAATGGATCGGCGGCATACGATGGCATCGTGGCGAAAACGCACAGCGAGGCGACCAGCAGTCCGAGCCGTCGATGAAGAAAGTATTTTTCTTTGAACATAGATTGGTTGAGATTCATTATTGAAAATTGAAATGGTTTAGTTTGGCCGCCGTGCGTTGATTCGCAGAAGGATCGGTGTCGGCATGTCCGCCGGCGGAGGCTCCTGCATTTGCAGGCCCGTCAGAACTTCGTTTTTAATGGCATCATCCAGTATCCGGTCACCTGTAGATCCCACTAATTGGGCACGCCCGATACGCCCCGTGGCATCGGGCCAGACCTTCACTTCAATGTTCAGCGTCGCGGAACTGGTATGCCCGTTCTTGCGCAAGGCATCAGCGATACGGGCCTGGACCTGGCCTGCATACCATCCCCATTGGCTGCCGCCCCCTCCCGGTCCACTTCCTGTACCGCCCAGCATGCCATTGCCGGAACTGCCCAGACCCGCCATCCCCGGCCCGTTGCCTTTGATATTAGTGCCGAGGCCTTCCGGCGGTTTCTCCGCGGGTTTGGGTTTTTCCATAGGCTTATCAGCCGGTTTTTCAGCCGGTGCCTGTTCAGGCTGCTTCACATCCTTCGGCGGTGGAGGCTGGACCTTGGGGGGTGGAGGTGGCGGCGGTGGCGGAAGCGAGATTTTTATGATTTGCTCGGGAGCATGCTGAACAGGGAAGCTTTTTCCCGAGGGCAAATGAAACGCTACCCAGCCACCTCCAGTCAGGACGATGGTTGCGATGATGATCGGGGCAAGATTGCGTTTCAGGAAGCCCTCTTCGTCCTCATCTTCAATCTTCACGGGCGGACGCGGCAGCCTCGGCTTTTTGGGCACATAACCGGACTTGCCCGCATTACGAGGCAAAACAATTTGCGCAGCCTGAACCGGCCGGTTTTCGATTCCGGACGGCTCTGCGGTCTCTGTGCTGTTGATTTGATCGTCCACGGTCCGTTGTTTTTATTTCGGAGGTTTTGTCGCAAGTCCAATTTGTGAAATACCGACGCGCCCGAGCACATCCAGCACGTCCATGACGCCTTGGTACTGCGTCTGGCTGTCACCCCGTACAACGACTGGAAACTCGGGGGTTTTTGCTTTGAGCTGGGTGAGCTTTTGCTCCAGATCCGCAATGGTTACAGGAACAGTATTGAGGAATAATTTTCCTTCGTTATTGATCGTGATGGCCTGCGTTTTGGGACCCTCGCTTTTTTTGGTCGGACCGCCGGCTTTCGGCAGGTTGACTTTGACACTCTGCACTCCTGCTGTCGTCATGATGATGAAGATCAGCAGCAGCACGAGATACAAATCCACCATCGGGGTGACATTGATATCGTCGTAGGATTTTTCGGAGTCGGCTTGCATGGCTTAATCGTTGGTAGATGGGAATGCCTCCGCGATTTTCGCGACAAATTCGTCGATGAAGATATGCATCTCATTCACTGCATCCTTGATCCGTGAACTGATGTAGCTGTAGGCAAACAACGCCGGTATGGCGACAGCGAGACCGGCCACCGTGGCCAGCAGGGCGCCGGCGATGCCGGGCGCGATTGAGTTCACCTCCACCGCGCCGGATTTGGCGATTACCGCAAAGGTGATCATAACGCCGATAACGGTGCCCAGCAGGCCAAGGTAGGGGCCTCCCGCGATTCCTATGGTAAGAAACACAAGGTTGGAGTTGAGGCGCTGAACTTCGCGCACCAACCCGCCGTCCAGAGTGGCGCGGATCGCCTGCATGGAACGCCCCGAGAGGCCTTTGAATTCCTCTTGCGCGTTGTCGATGCGGTGTTGGATTTCGCCTGAGCCGATTTTATAAATGTGATAGATCGGCGATTGACGCATGAGCCTTTGCGCTTTAGCCCCGGCCACCCCGCCCATGCTCTTGATATTTTCCTCGTCACCATGGTCCAGCACGCTGAGATCAGCAGACAGGTGTTCCCACTGCTTGAGAAAAACTTTCGTCCCTTTTTTAACCTTGTTGAGATAAAGAACCTTCATCACCGTCACCCCCCACCCTACAACGGCTAGGACAGAGCAGAGAAAAATCACCGCCCATCCATCGGGGGTTAGAGACTTCGAGATATCCGAGATCAGGGAAATATGCTTCGTCAGTTCATTCTCACTTGCCTTGGCAGAGTTTTCGTCGTTGCCTGCCGCAACTATCTTTGCCGCCTTTTCGCCTGTCCCCTGGCTCAACGCTGCAAGTTGAATGATGCCAGTCGGTCGCGCTACATTGGAGATTTCCAACTCATCCAATTCTCCGTTGAACCCGGTTGCCGCCACAGGAGTTCCATCAGCCGGTGCAGCAACACTATCTGCCCCCAAAGAGGCGCCGCTTTTGATAGCTGGTAACGCCGACTGCACTGCGCCATACGGCTCGCCATCCAGAAAAAGTGTGATTTTCGAGAGATCGGCCACCACTGCCAGGTGCCTCCAGATGCCAGTCGCAAGTGGCGCGCCGGCAGGTGTGCGCTGGGAGCCTGCTTCAGTCTTCGTCTCCACATAAGGCATGCCATTGTCGATCCCGATCACAAAGGAATTGTTTCCATCGTGCCGGGAGAATATTACGGCATTCGCAGAGAGTTCCATTGGCTTGATCCAGGCTGTCCATGTCATCGATGCTCCGTCGCTCCACGCCAGAGAAGGGGACGCAGGGATGGTTATGGCGTTCTTGCCCATGAAGCGGACACCGCTGCCGATCATCGATCCATCTACAGGCGTGCCGGCGTTCTCGGCATTGTTGCCGGACGAGGTGGAATCAACGGCTGGCAGGGCATGTTCGCTGAAGTGATAGACCAGCACCGTTTCCTTGTCGTAACTGGCTTTCACGCTGTCGGCTTTCGCCGCCTCAGCCTTGTCATTGCCGTAGTAAAGCCACAAATCGGTTTTGCTTCCGGGTTTCAAATCCGGAATTTTCACCCATACAAATGCTTCATTGAGCAGGCCGTCAAATTTCTCGATGTGATACGGAAGCACTGTTTTGTCATCCGCCATCACAAAGCGGATATCGCTCCCGTCGTCCTTGGCGGAACTGAACTGGAAATCACCGTCATGCAGACGGATGAGAACGGTGGCCGTGCCAATCGGGCTGGCAATTGCACCTCCGGAGGCGGTTGTGTCCACGGTGATCTTTTTGCGGATCGTCCATTCAGCATTCCACCACGCCTGGGCCGTACTGGAAAAAGTAAAGGCCGCAATGCACCAGATCATTAAATGCTTCAGGAAGTTTGTTTTTTCTTGTTTCATGCGTTTGCAGTTCGTGATTGTTTTTAAAAGTCAGCCCACACGCGGAATGTGAGCAGTAAATCGTGTGCCTTTGTCTCTGTTGCGCCGATTAACGGCACTCCTACATCGAGTGATCCATTGAGGTGGTCGAGAATGCGAAGACGGGTCCCCACTCCATAGCTAGCAAGGTTGAAATGGTCTTGTTGCTGGGGCAACGCTTCGATGACATCCAACATTCCACAGTCTGCGAACGCGTAGATGCGCCAGTCGTCGACCTTGTTATGCAGCCAGTCTTGCAGAGGAGGGCTTCGAAGCTCCACAGATCCGAAAATACCGTTGTCTCCCAATTCCTCGGATTCCAGGTAACCACGCACAGTGCTCAAGCCGCCCCCTGCGATTTGTTCGCTGCTTAGAAGCGGTTCATTGGCAACCTGGCCCTGCATCTTGCCGTAAATTTGAAAATTACCGGGAAGATCATGGGTATGAGACAGATCGCCACGAACGTAAATATAGCCTCCATCCGCTTTGAACCGGCTATTATCAAGCTCAGTCAGATTACTGCCCGTGCCCCGAAAAGTGAGATTGGCACCGGCGTTGAGATCCGTCTCATATCCCTTTCCCCTCCATGTAGCACTATATTGCGCACTCAATGGAAAATAGGTTACCGGTGTCACCGTAGTAGCGCCGCCCAACGTCAGGCCATTGACAAAATGCTTGAAGTCGATTCCGATGCTCACCGAGTGGAAAAAATCCTTGAGTGGCGGAAGGTTGATGATCGCGCGTGCGCCAACCACCTCGCCACGCCCGGTTGCGTCACTACTGCTCAGAGTTGATACATCGCTGTTCTGCTTGGTCCCCTGCACCATCAAACTCAGCCAGTTCACATCCGGAAACCGCGCGAGATAATATGCGGAAAAAACCTCCGCATCCTCGAGGCGCTCCGGCGCCAGTTGAAAACTAAAGCCCGCCGAGTGTCCCAATTGCCAGAGATTGTTGTAGCTCACCGAACCGTTCAACCGCAAATCGGTGGTGTCGGGGCTGTAACGGTTGTTTAATTCCAGGCTTCCATGCACAGGAAGCGTGTCTTTCACATTCAAGTCGATATCCACCGTCCCGGGCGCCAGTCCAGCCCGTAGCACAGGTGTCACCGTGCGATCGGGCAACTGGTTTAATGCAACAATGTCCTTGGTTACCTGATTGAAATCGACCACTTTACCCTCGGCAAGCGCCGGTGCCTGAGCCTTGATCTGGTCTGGTGAAAAATACCTTGCTCCATTTACCCGCAGACGTCCCACTGTCCCTTCCACCACCTGCAAAACGACTACCCCGCCTTTCACCTGCTGCAGGGGAATTTGCACAGAGACGGTTTGGAATCCCTTGACCTGATAGGCCTTTTCCAAAGCTTCACGCGCATGTTCCACATCTTCCTTGCTTCGCCCCGGCCCGAGAAACGGATAGACCACCTCGCCGATTTCGAGCGCGTTTAACTGATGCGCCCCCAGCACTCGATACTCCTGGATATACATCGTCCCCGCAGTCTGTGATCCATCTCCATTTGATGTTTTCTTGACCATCCCTGTGGCAGCCTGGCCACCTGGATCTCCGGCAGGTTGACTGGCGGAACCTTGTTTCTGAACAGACTCCGTAGCAAGCACTTGCGTGGAGTCACCGCACCAGCCTGAAACAAAAAGCCACACCAGCATCATCGCAATCAGTCGATTTGCGCTGATTGGGGGAAGCCCGCATGCCGCATTCTTCTCGTTTCCTTTATTGCTCACTTCGATAAATTCGCTTTGGCTGGCATTAAATTTTCAGCAATCACACGTCGGAGACGCCCATCAATGCGAATGCGAAACACGTACAACATGAGAGAGTTAGTAAACTGCTTTTAGACACTGGGTATTAATTTTTTATTATTGAAGAAAACAGTCAGAAAAGGATTGTTTATTGCGTGATGCATAAAAGAATAGGATTGTTACAAGTGTAAGACGATCAAGTGACGATTCAGTTACAATTGACCCGCTTGTATTGCACCGCTCAGTAGTTTTTTTACTTACACGAGTGCCTCCACCAAAAGAACCATGGTGTTGATATTTTAGCCGCTATAAATGTTAGTTTTTCTCGACTTAAAGAGACGATTGTTACAAATATAAGACAATTGCGTGACAATCAGATGACATTGAATTCTATTGTCCCTTTTGATATGTCTGGAATATTCGTATTGAACATATTGCACACTAATTCTCTACCTCCAATTCGGGGACATAATCTGCAATTTCCTTAATTTGGTAACCAAATCCCCGGACTGTATCGATGTTCACTTGACCCGCAGTGATCTTTTCTCTTAACCTGGCTACGTATGTGTCCACAGTACGGGTATCAAGGTCTTGTTCGTAACCCCACACCTCGTCCAGTAAAACATCACGCGTCACAACTTTTCCGCGTCGCTCCATAAGAATGAGCAGCAGTTTGTATTCTGTCGGGGTCAATTTAAGGACTTCCCCTTTTACCCTCACCTCAAAACCCAAACGATCCGCCTCGATATCGCCGATCTTGATCGAATTTGGCTTTTCCTTTTGTGAAGCCTCATGGCGTAACACCGATTTCACTCGCAATACAAGCTCGCGTGGACTGAATGGTTTGGTTAGGTAATCGTCGGCTCCTAACTCCAACCCGACTATTCGATCTGCCTCTTCTGCTTTCGCCGTAAGCATAATAATGGAGATCTGCGAAGTGTTTGCATCGGCCTTCAGAGCCTTGCAAACCTCGAGGCCCGACATATCCGGCAGCATAAGATCGAGTACCAGCAACGAGGGCAGACTACGACGGGCCTTTCTCAGCGCCGATGCACCATCTTCCGCCCGTATCACGTTAAATCCAGCGTTCTTGAGATGCCCACTGACTAAATTCAGAACATCCAGCTCGTCATCTACAACGAGTATTTTGCTGTCAGCCTTAGTCATGAACCTGCGGACTTTATGTACCAAAAATCGATTCGCAAGAAAAACGGTGTTACAGTTTCGTCACAATTAAAATCTAACTCAAACAGTGTTACAGTTTTGTCACAATTAAAATCTAACCCGGCTCGATTTGAATTTCTAAATCGGAGTTAACTAATCTCAATGCGAATCAGTATCGTCACGCATCGTCTGTATCTCAGACATTGCGGCTGTGAACGACACTTTCATTCAGCGTTCCGATGCTGACTAACGAATGCATTCGACATTCGACATTCGACGTTACTCGACTCTTGGAGATTCGACTCTGGGAGAGGCCGAGGGGCGAGGGCGGCAATTCAATGTTGAGCGTTGGAAATTCTCCCCTTCCCCCTCCGCGTCCTCCGCGCGAGCCCTCATCCCTCCGCCCTCATCCCTTCGCCTTCAACTCCACGCGAAACGCCTCATTCGTATGCGCAAAATCATCCGCATTCGTAATCTCCTCGCCCCCGCCCGAGCAAATTGCTTCGCCCGCGGGACCAGCAGCGGCCCGTTCGCGGGATGCCGCGTCTCTTTTTGCGCAGTGGCTTCGCACGCCCCCGCGAAATTTTACGCGCCGCTTCACCCGGCTTCTTTTTCATTTTGTTCGCATTGGCTTTTGCGGGTTCGCCCGTTGCTTCTTTTTTTGCATTTTCAAAAATCTGCGCGCCCGGCTGCCCCGT
>Ga0206937_10104_pt1 | contig 26910 bp, 26 predicted proteins | sample Alteio_BWOrgHeat_11_FD_152923 | JGI IMG/M metagenome (GOLD analysis project Ga0206937, IMG submission 152923) | Enriched cells from forest soil in Barre Woods Harvard Forest LTER site, Petersham, Massachusetts, United States -... | ecosystem: Environmental > Terrestrial > Soil > Temperate forest >... | reverse complement strand
TGGACGACGCGGAAAATGACCGTCAGCTTTTTCTTGTTAATGTGTCCAAGAGGAGTTTGGTAGTTAATTCCAAATGGCCCCGCCGTATCAAGAAAAGCAAGCTTAGCATGAGTGTCACTAACTCTAGTAAATGATAGCTGTGGAGGTTTTCTTTCGGCTGGCGGCGGCGGCGGCGCTCGAATAATAATCTCTAGCGATAGCTCCTCACCACCATCCTCTAATTTTATTAAAAGGGTTTCATCGGCGAGAAGCAAGACGATGCCAGACGCCAATAACTGCTTGCTTCCAGCACTTACGGTAACGTTTGCCAATGACCGCCCAACCAATAATCCAATTGGTAGGCAAAATATCTAAATGAATGGTGGAATGCAAATGACCCAGCTTTAAGCCGGTCTTGCCTTCTTTGGTCGCCCGCGCTTTTTCGGCGGATTCGCCTTCGTACCCTTTGCCGTCCTATGCTGTGGCGGCGTCGTAAGCATGCGCTTTAGCATGGCCTCACGCCGCGCTATGGTTTCCTCCTCGGGATATTGATCAGCTTTTGCTGTCTTGGCTGGAAACATGAAGAAGACTCGAATGGCTGGTATTATTACCACGGCCAGCGGGAAGAAATTTCCGCTGAAAATTCTCACTGCGGCCGAGTTTAAAAAAGCCTTGCGGCCCTATGTAACAACACTTGGATATGTTGCTTTTTCATGGAACCGACTTCACGACAATTTATCGCATCTTTTTAAGGCTCTCGTAAAGACGGAAAGCGCGGACATGGCACAAGCCATTTGGTACCCCGCCGACAGTGACATTATTCAAAGAAAAATGCTTCGCTCGGCCGCCGAAATGGCCATCCATCTAACGACGAGTCAACGCGATGAAATTAAATGGCTACTGAATCAGATCGACGACGCCTTGAGGCACCAGCGTAACAATGCGCTACATGCCCCCTTAATGCTCATGCGCGGCGTCATAGACGACGTACTTTTAACTTGGGTAGAAGCGAATAAGTTTTCAGCAAGCCCGAGAGCCAAGGCATTGCGCGATAAGAATCTTATCAATGAGTTTGAAGCTTATGGAGCGCACATCGATGTACTGTCTGACTATGCGGCCAACATGAGCAACGCTATCATTTTTCCAGGTGTGCATACATGGCCCGAAAGACCCGATCTGCCACATGCTCACCAAAAGAAGAAAATTCGTCGAAGCACTCGCAAATAACCTGCGCACCCGCAGCAAGCATCACCTGCGTGATTTCAATCTCTTGCTCGGGCGCGCCAGCCTCGACGGAATCAAGGCTCAGCGAATGTACATTTGGCATTTGGCTAAGTCAAGGTGATCGGTGCCGATGGCCTTAATGAAACGCTTAAGAACGATGAATACAAGGAAAAAGACTTAGAGGACGACAAATATTTAATCTCCTTACCTGCTCTAAAGCTCAAGAACTTGATTTCGATCGACCGAGATGAAATCGATGGAATAACCGACTTATATGTATTAATCAGAAAGTATTTGCAGGATGATTCGTGGTTGAAGCCACTATCATTTGCGGTGTTCGGCCCGCCCGGCACTGGAAAATCTTTTTCAGTCAACCAGATTTTAGAAGCGGCAAGCGAGGCTTCCCCAAAATCCGGGAAAGTTGAAATCCTGGAATATAACCTATCGCAATTTTCTTTTAAACCCGACAATGTAGCCAGAGCCTTCCATAAGGGACAAGACGTAGGTCTGTCCGGGAAAATACCGCTCATATTTTTCGACGAGTTCGATGCGGCTCTCTCCGGCCATTCTTGTGGCTGGCTCAAGTATTTTTTAGCGCCGATGGAAGATGGCAAGTTCAAGGGAGCCGAAACTGACGACACTTATAGGATCGGTAGAGCAATTATGGTCTTTGCCGGCGGGACCGCTCACAAATTTAAGGATTTCGCAGAGAGAGTTAATAACCAGATAGAGGCAAAGGGGCCAGATTTCATCAGCCGTCTCAAGGCGCATCTGGATATCCTGCCCATTAACGAACCCGACAAGAATGGAAAACCGCAAAAATTCATCGTTCCCCAGTGCCGTTTGTTACTTCGCCGCGCAATACTCCTAAGGGCCGCCCTGGAGAGCGGCGCGAAAGGCTGTCTGGATGATAAGAAAACTGCGCGAATCGACGAGCCAGTCATAGAAGCTTTCCTCTATATTCCAGAGTATAAGCATGGGAACCGTTCTCTAAAAGCGGTCGTACAGATGGCGACATTGGAACGTGGCTGGTTCCAGGTCGCTTCTCTACCGTCTGAAGAGCAATTGAACATGCATGTGGATGGCGAGCAGTTTCTTAAATCGGCTCGGGGCGAGCAATAGCCATTCCAGAAATGGCACTTATGCTGAGAGCGGAAATTATCGGTCTGAAATGACGCCCGGCTCAGGTATGCACGCGCCTAGTTCATTCCTGAGAAAACGGAACGGAAGCTACAAACTTGATCGTGCCTCCAACGTTGCGTACCGAGCCTGCGCACACCAGAGAACGATCATGGAGTGGATGGTCTACGGCGCCAACGGCTACACCGGAGAATTAATCGCGCGCGAGGCGAAAAGCCAAGGCAAGACCCCTATTCTCGCCGGCCGGAGCGCGGCGAAGATCATTGCATTGGCCAGGCAACTGACGCTTCCGTCGACGGCTTTTCGCCTCGAAGGTCCGTCCGAGATCGTCGCCGCGCTGCGTGGCGTCCGCCTGGTGTTGAATTGCGCGGGGCCTTTCTCGAAGACCGCCGATGTTCCAGGCTCAGCGGAAAAGGCCGCGCTGTTTACGAGACCCGCCGGTTGGGACCCGATCCCATCTCAAGTAGGTGACTCTCGCTGATATAGGCGAGCTTACCGATGCCCTTATTCTGCTTGAACCGCGTTTCGCCCCCGGTGTCAGCAAATCCGCGGCCTACGCGCCGGAATATTCGCCATTGAAGCGGGAGAGAAGCGGACGATTGTCCACGATGTTCCAGGCTACCCGTGCGCCTTGCCTTCGCCTTCCACGATCTTGCCAATGCCGTCGTCCGGTGGCAATCTCGGTTAGGAAGCCGGTCATCCGGTGGATGTCGGTTGAGGGTCGCCAGTCGTCGACAAGGGAGGGCAAGCCATGAAGATCGTCGTCATCGGCGGCACCGGCCTGATCGGCTCGAAGACCGTCGCCATTCTGCGCCAGGGCGGCCACGAGGTCGTCGCCGCCTCGCCCAAGAGCGGTATCAACAGCGTCACCGGCGAGGGGCTGAAGGAGGCCATGGCCGGCGCACAGGTGGTGATCGACCTCGCCAATTCGCCCTCATTTGAGGACAAGGCGGTGCTGGAATTCTTCGAGACCTCCGGCCGCAACCTTCTCGCGGCGGAGGCCGCAGCGGGCGTCCGGCACCATGTCGCACTATCCATCGTCGGAACCGACCGGAGCGACAATGGCTACTTCCGCGCCAAGGTCGCCCAAGAAAAACTGATCGAGGCCTCCGGCATCCCCTACGCCCTCATCCGCTCGACCCAGTTCCTGGAATTCCTCGGCGCCGTCGCCGATTCAAGTGCGGATGGAAACATAGTCAGGCTTTCGCCCGGCCTGTTCCAGCCCATCGCGGCGGACGACGTTGCTGCGATCGTTGCCGATGTGGCGCTCGCGGCGCCGCGAAACGGCATCGTCGAGATCGCCGGCCCGGAACGAGCGCCGTTCAACGAAATCGTCGCCCGCTATCTGAAGGCGGTCGGCGACCCGCGTGAGGTCGTGCGCGACCCCGAGGCCCGATACTGGGGCGGCCGGGTCGAGGAACGCTCGCTCGTGCCGTTGGGCGAGGCGCGCCTCGGCTGCATCGGTCTCGACGAATGGCTCCGCCGCTCACAGCCAGGAACCTGATCCTGCATCCGCCAACCGAAGGATATGGCTCCATGAAACGCATCCTCTGTTCGCTGCTTCTCGCCACCCTGCCGTTCGGCAGCGTCCTCGCCGATGCCCCGAAGTCGAAGAACGCCAAGGTGACCCTCGTCTACCAGCACGAGCTGCCGAACGTTCCCGGCAAGAGCATCAAGGGTGTGCTCGTCGAATATGGCCCGGGCGGCTACTCGCCTGGCCACACACATCCCAAATCCGCCTTCATCTACGCGACCGTGCTTGAGGGAGCGATCCGCAGCCAGGTCAACGACGGACCGGTGACGACCTACGAGGCCGGACAGAGCTTTTCCGAGCTGCCCGGCGACCGCCACGGCGTCAGCGCCAATGCCAGCGAGACGGAGCCGGTTAAGCTCCTCGCGGTGTTCGTGGTGGACACGAACGAGACGGAACTGACGATATTCGGGAACTGAGGTCATCGTGACAGCGTCAGCTGTTCGAACAGCCGAAGCTATGACCTCCACTATGTACGCGCGTTGAGGTTCGGCCAGCGCGGCATGGAGGACACCATATGCGGTTTCAGGCGACGACGCGCGTCAAGTCGCGCATGGCCTGCGACAATCAGGCCGGGGCGGAAGCCGCCTGGCGTGAATTTGCGGAATGGATGGAACGACTGGATCGAAAAGACTTGACAAGACCGGGTGACAGTGACCGCCCTTCACCCCTTCATAAGCAGCCGCCGCAGAGTCGAGGGATCGACACCGAGCGACCGGGCGACGTGCGCCCTGCCTTCGCCTTCCACGATCATGCGCCGGGCATAGGCGAGTTGATCCGGCGCGAGTATTGCGGGACGGCCCATATGCCACCCGCGTCGACGTGCCGCCGCCATGACCGCCTTTGTCCTTTCTGAAATCGTGAAGATGGCGCGGCCGGATAACGGCTGGCTTCGTGTTGCTTCGCTCCCATCCGATGACCAATTGAGTATGCACTTGGACGAGAAGCAGTTCCTCAAACTAGCCCGGCAAGGGGTGCAGCCAGACAATTATGGCTTCGGAGACGAGACCCCATAGGGCGCGAGGAATAATCATGGAGTGGATGATCTACGGCGCCAACGGCTACACCGGAGAATTAATCGCGCGCGAGGCGAAGAGCCAAGGCAAAACCCCTATTCTCGCCGGCCGGAGCGCGGCGAAGATCATTGCATTGGCCAGGCAACTGACGCTTCCATCGACGGCTTTTCGCCTCGAAACGCCGTCCGAAATCGTCGCGGCGCTGCGTGGCGTCCGCCTGGTGTTGAATTGCGCGGGGCCTTTCTCGAAGACCGCCGATCCCTTAATGCGGGCGTGTATCGCCGCCAAGGCACATTATCTGGATATAACAGGGGAAATCGACGTTCTCGAAGGCGCCCATCGCCTCGACGCCGGCGCCAATGCGGCGGGCGTGGTCTTATGTCCCGGCGCCGGCTTCGACGTGGTGCCGACCGACTGCATATCCCTGATGCTCAAAAAAGCATTGCCCGAAGCGACCGAACTCGCGCTCGGATTCGAGATGTCCGGCCGGCGGATGTCGGCGGGCACCGCCAAGACACTCGTCGAAGGATTGGGCAAAAGCGGCAAAATTCGCCGCGCCGGCCGCATCGTCGATTGTCCGCTTGGCCAAGGATTGCGCCGCATCGATTTTGGCCGCGGCGAAAAGCTGGCGATGCCCGTTCCGTGGGGCGATGTCGCCTCGGCTTTTTACACCACGGGTATTTTGGACATCACCGTCTTCACACCGATTTCGCCAGTGTCGCTGGCGATCGCGCGATTGACCAATGGCCTTGGACCCCTCCTTCGGTCACCGCGGCTGCAAAGTTGGCTCGTCAAGAAGATCGAGAAAGATGTGAGAGGGCCGGACGTTTCGACACGGGAAGCAAGTCAAACGTGGGTGTGGGGCGAGGCACGCGACATCAACGGGAGGAGCCAGGCGATCCGCGTCGTCACGTCGAACGGCTATTCCTTGACTGTTTTCAGCTCCTTGGCCCTCGCCCAACATTTGATGTCCAATGCCTGTCCCCCCGGTTGCTGGACGCCGGCGGGACTCCTCGGCGAGAACTTCATTTTGAGCCTGCCCGGCACCTCGAAGCTCGATTTGCCGCATCAAACTGCGCAACGGGAGAGGTCCAGCGGAGCTCGCCCCCAATAGGGAATCGGGATGGTGCCTCCGGACAAGCGAAGTTGGAAGACGCCGGGCGAACATGATCTCGGTCTGCATCAGATCGAGAACCGCGCAGGCTTGTCAATTAGCGTTCTGCCAAATGGTTGCATCTTCGCGATCGAACATCGGCGCGAAGACGGGACGACGATGATCAATCAGTTGCTGGGATCGCCGGTCGATGGAGGCATCGCTCGGCTGTATCTGCGCATTGGCGGCGCGGCGCCCATCTCCGTCGTGGCCGCCGGGCCTGGCGCCACGGGCCGGTGCGGCGTCGCCGGCGACCGTTTTGTTTGGGAAGGCGAGACGAACGGACTCCGCCACCGCGCAACGCTCTCGCCGCATCCGCGGGACGCCGCATGGCTGTGGTGCCTGGAAGCGACGAATATTGGCGACGCCGCCCAGACCATTGATGCGATTCTCATTCAGGACATTGGCCTCGGAGACCGTGGTTTCTTGATGACCAACGAGGCCTACGCCTCGCAATATATCGATCATCATATCGGCCGCCACCCGCGCTACGGGCCGGTCGTCATGAGTCGCCAGAACTTGCCACAGGGCGGACGGAATCCGTGGGTTGTCCATGGATGCCTCGACGGCTCCTGCGGCTTTGCGACCGACGGGATGCAGCTATTTGGCCCGGCCTTTCGCGACCGCGATGCGTTCGGCTTCGCGTTCGGAACGAGCCTGCCAAGCGAGCGCCTCCAACATGAGCTTGCGTGCGCGGCGATCCAGTCTTCTCCCGCCAGGCTGCCGCCGGGCGCGCGCGGGGAATGGCGCTTCTTTGGCCTCTATGATCAAAACCACGCCGAGGCCTCGAACGACCGCGACCTCGCGCGGATCGACGCGGTGGCCTGGCATGATCTACGCCCGATTGACACCATTCTGGCGGCGCCGGTTCGGACCCTGGTGCAGAATGCTCCGCCGGCCGTGGCCGACCCAATCGATGCAGAGGCCCTCGCGCGACGCTACCCGAACCGGCTCCACGAGGAGCGAGCGGACGAAAACTTCCTCTCCTTCTTCACACCTGATCGGCCGCACAACCGCCATGTCGTGCTCAGGGACAAGGAGCGGCTCGTCACGCGCCGCCACGGCACCCTGCTGCGTTCCGGCCCAATGATGCTGCCCGATGAAGCCACTCTGTGCGCCACTTGCTGGATGCACGGCGTGTTCGCCGCCCAGCTGACGATCGGCAATACATCGTTTCACAAACTTTTTTCCGTCTCGCGCGATCCCTACAATATTACGCGCGCCAGCGGTTTGCGGATGCTGATTGACGCGGGCGATGGCTGGGCTTTGCTCACCGTACCCTCGGCGTTCGAGATCGGCCTCTCCGACTGCCGCTGGATCTATCTTTTCGGCGGCCGCACGATCACCGTCGGCGCCATCGCCTCAGGGGAGGACCCGGCGATGCAATGGCGGGTCACCGTGGAGGGCGAGCCCTGCCGCTTCCTCGTCTTCGGTCATCTGGTACTGGGCGAGCGCGAGTTCGATTGCGACGGGCTAATCGAGATTGACCCGCAATCCAACCGCTTTTCATTGCATCCTGGCCCGGACTCGATGTGGGGCCAGCACTACCCCAACGCGGTCTACCATCTGGTCGCCAGCACCCCCGACGCGTTCGAAGGGATTGGCGGCGACGAGTTGCTCTACGACGATGGGCAGCCTCGGCATGGGGCCTATTTGGTGCTGCGCACGCAGCCGGTGCGCGAGTTCAGCTTCGCGGTCGTCGGTTCGATGACCGATCCGCAAGCGGCGGAACAACTTGCCGTCAAATATCAGAATGGCGTCGATGATAAGGATCTCCTGGCTCCGGCCGCACGCTATTGGGGACGAGTCACCCGCAACCTCCGCGTCAAGGGGGGTGGCACCGAGGGCGCCGCCCTCGACACGCTGTTCCCGTGGCTCGGGCATAATGCGATGATTCATCTGACGGTGCCGCATGGGCTCGAACAATACACGGGCGCCGCCTGGGGAACCCGCGATGTCTGCCAGGGGCCGGTCGAGTTCCTCCTTGCGCTCGAACATGACGATCCGGTCAAGGAGATCCTCCGCATTGTCTTCGCGCAACAATACGAGGCGCGCGGCGACTGGCCGCAATGGTTCATGCTCGAACCCTATTCGATCATCCAGGATAAGGTCAGTCACGGGGACATCATCGTCTGGCCGCTCAAGGCGCTCAACGACTATATCGAGGCGACCGGCGACATCGGCTTTCTCGACGAAAAGGTCGCATGGCGGCGCGAGGACACGCTTGAGCAAACGGCGCGGACCGATACGGTCGCCGCGCATGTGGAAAAGCTGCTTGCGGCCACGCGAGCGCGCTTTATCCCCGGCACGCATCTTATTCGATATGGCGAGGGCGACTGGAACGATTCGCTGCAGCCCATCGATCCCAGGATGCGGGACTGGATGGTGAGCAGCTGGACGGTCGCGCTTCTGTTCCAACAGCTCACCCGCTACGCCGAAGTGCTACGCCGCGCGGGCCGGGAGGCCGATGGCGCGAGCCAGCTCGCGACCGGGATGAAGGTGGACTTCAACCGCTTTCTCCTTCGCGACGGCACCGTCGCGGGTTATGCCGTGTTCGATCCCGACGGGGCCTTGCCCGAGCTCTTGCTGCACCCGAGCGACACGCGCACCGGTCTCAAATACTCGCTGCTGCCGATGATCCAGAGCCTCATCGGCGGACTGTTCACGCCGCGACAGGCGGCGCCCCATCGCCGGCTCATCCGCGAGCATCTGCTCTTTCCCGACGGTATCCGGCTTATCGACCGGCCGGTCGTCTATCGAGGCGGCCCGCAAATGACGTTCCGGCGCGCGGAGTCGTCTTCTTTCTTCGGACGCGAAATCGGCCTCATGTATGTTCATGCGCATCTGCGCTACGCCGAGGCGATGGCGGTCCTTGGCGAGGCAGAAGCGCTTTGGGAGGCGCTGATGCTTGCAAACCCGATCGCCGTGACGGATCGCCTCGCGCAGGCCCTGCCCCGGCAGCGCAACGCCTATTTCAGCAGCAGCGACGCGGCGTTTCCCGACCGTTATGCCGCCACCGCCCTCTGGGAGCAAGTGAAAGCCGGCACGGTCGGCGTCGAAGGCGGCTGGCGGATCTATTCGAGCGGCCCAGGCATCTACGCAAAGCTCGTAATCGGCCATGTGCTTGGGCGCCGTAGGAAATGGGGCCGGCGGACCGCACGGCCTTTGTTGCCGCGGGCTCTTCAAGACGTGACGGTGGAATTGGACAGTGGCCGGGACGCCGGTTTGCCACCCATTTTCTCCGATGCTACGTCCGGCAAGAAATAGGCCGGGGCGCCCGCCGGTCCCGGCACGGTATTGCCGCCTCGAGGTCACAAAACGCAATGCTGCGTCATAAAATGTGAGCCCCAGCCCATGCATGGATCGCAACTTGTGTTTCGCTGGGTCTGGGCTTGAAGTCGCGCCGGGTTCCAAGCCAAAGGAGGCTCGAAAAAAATATGTCTACCCCCCGATTGGGGGATGCGCGCCGATCCTTTCGTTGCCATCATTCAGGCGCGATTGGGCAGAACAGCCAGTCGTATGTTATTTCGACACGCAAGCGGGTTGCGTGAAACTCCTGGTCGCCGTCGCGACAGGTCGTTTTGAGGTGCTGGTAAATGATGCCTTAGATTCAATTGAGTAAACGAACCCATTTCTCCGGTTTCCGCGCGTCCGCCAGCAGACGCGCGGGAACTTTTCGTTTCAAGGGGGTTCCCGTGGGACGAGATGTGCGATTCGCTTTCCTCGTTGATTCGAAGGCGGATTGCGATGGGCAAGTGTTATTCTCGGGACGTGCGAGAATCTGTCATGGCGGCGGCGGATTCGAAGATTGGCGCGGATGCCGGGGCCCCGATCTGCCGCGTCGGCGCCTCCTATATTGCCAAAGCCTTGGGACGGCGGCAGACACGTGGAGCTACGAGCGCCCGTCTCGGGTGGACGCGCCACCCGCCCGATCTCAATGACCGCCGCCGTCTTGGCTGCCCTGTTGGAGGCTCTGGAAGACCGTTGGGTTGGGCGGTCCCTCCACATCGAGAAATCCAGCCACGCCCTTCTGGAGCCGGCCCAAGCTGTGATCGAACGCCGCACTCTTGCCTTTCCGCAACCATTACAATTATCATCGGCCTCACTTCGGCATCAACGGACGCCCTCTATCTCAAGGATCCCGTGCAACAACCTATTGAGACACGACAGCTAGGCATTCTGGACAAGACGCCGCGGTAACAAGGCGCGGGCGTGCATTTCCCGCATTTTCGTTCTTTTCAACGGAATGCAAAGATTTGCGAGGGGAAACACCGCTCATTTTTCGAGGCCGTTGGGACGGGACCCAGATAATGCTTCGATATTCTCATCATGAAGGCGCTCGCATGGCATGATCGAGGACGCCGCCACGACAACCAAATTGCCGGAGCGCCTCGACGCGGCGCTAAGGCGGCTCGCCGCCGCGCTCGACCGGCTCGACGCGGCAACCGAGCGGCGAGCCAAGGCGGATGCCCTGCGCGCCAATCTCGAGGACGAGCTTGCGGTGATGCAAGACGACCGTTCGCGGCTCGCGGTCGAACTCGACGGCGCCATCGCGCGCGCGAAGTCGCTGGAACTGGCGAACGACGAAGTTGCCCGCAGGCTGAACGGCGCGACCGCCGAAATAAGGGCGGTACTCGCCCAGGCAGAGAGGCTGTCGGGGAATTGATAGGACTTTGTTTTGGTGCGATCTCCAGCGAGAACGCGTATCGTCCGGCGAGCCGGTCGATTTGCAACCCAATCGAACCGTGCTCCGAGGCGGTACGTCGCGATTCGACCAGACGGCCTCCGATCCAGTCATAGCCTTGAATCAGAATTCAGACGATTCGGGAATCCCAACGCGATTCAATCAAAATTCATCCCGCTCTAAAAACTTATCTGTGTGCGCACACCAAAAACAGCGGCGTCGGGAATGCGGCCTACAAAAGGATTGATGGGATCAATCGTGCCTCCGCCGGGATGGAAGATATATTGAAAATCTGGTTGCACGGTCCAGCCGGCAACGATCTGCGCCTGATAGGTGAGTTCGACCACCAATTCATAATCGCGCAAAGGCAAAACAGTTTTTGCAAAGAAGGCTCTTTCAAGATCGAGTTCCCTGAGACCGGGAGAGAGCCGCGAAAAGGATGCCGCGAGGCCAAAATTGTCGTCCGGCCGCTTATCCCAAAGCCCCATGAAATTGACCCCTGCTTCGGCATAAAGGTCTATTAGATTGCGATCGGAAGGACTAAATGACGCACGCGCGAACGCGCCGACGCCTTTTTTGGGATCACCGCCTGGAAGGCGCCAGAGCATCTGGTCGATGACGCCGTAAACGCCATAATCGCCGCTATGGGTCCGCGCTATGCCGCTCCCTGACGGATCGGCGAGCGATTTGCCGTCGAGGCCAAAATGGACATCGTCGAACGGGCCGAAGTGATACCACGCTCCAAGCTTGATGGTGCCCGCGAGCCCCAGTGCGGTCTTGTCTTGATTGTACTTGTATTGCGCTTCGGCCATCAGCAGTGGCGGATCCTGGAGGCGAAAGTTGAGTCCCGCCGGGTCCTTAATTTGTTCCGTGCCCGTGAACCCCGTTCCAGCGGGATCACCATTGTACAATCCGGCGAGAAGAGCGAGTTGATCGTTCGGATTGACTTTGAGGCGAACACCCGGAGTAGCCAGCGGATAGTTGGGTCCTCCGCCCCCTGGCAGATCCGATGTGAATATCAACGGCCAGCCGAACGTGCTGTTGATATATAAAGTGTTGCCGAATTCGCTAATAAAAAACTGATTGTCGGCTGCTAATTGACCAATGCGGATCGAGGCCAAATCGCCGAACTTCTGTTCGACCCAAAGCTCGAACAGCCGGGTCGCTGGCCGCGCCTCGATGCTGTCGACTCTCGTAAGGTTGAAGACGTTGGTCGCCGACAGCTGACGCCCGTGGATCTGATAAGCGTTGACGCGAAAACTGAGGCCGTCCAACCCAGCAATCTTGGCGAGGTCCGCGTCGAGCACCATGTAAAGTAGGCCTTCATAAGCGGCGCCCTGCTTGACGCCGCCGGTGGGATTGCCCAAGCCATCCGCAAAATAATCCAATCGCAAATTGTAGCCGAGATCGAGCAGCCCTTTCTTGAACTGGGCAAGGACCGGAATGCTAGAGGCGATCGTTGGCGGCAGATCTGGCGGCAGCTGTTCGTTTTCCGGCGTCGGCGCGTTGCCGATCGGTTCCTGCGCTTGCGCCAAATTGCCAGAAAACGCGGCACATCCGGCACCAAGAAGCAGACAAAGCGAAAGCCTCCGCCACATGTGTTCCTGCCAAGATATCACGCAAGCGGCTCCGGCCATCTGGTTTGCTCCAGCCTCGATTTGCGCGGTTCAGCCGCCATTCAAGACAAGGCCGACGCCGGCCGAACGAAAGCCATTCGCTTCATAGCTGGGATTGGCTGGAGCAAACCAAGCGCCGATATTCGCGCCGATATAAAGTCCAGTCCATGTGAAGGCGGGTGGCGGCGCGGTGAGATCCGCCGCGAAAGCTGGAGCCGGAAGATCGGCGATCACGGCGGCACCGGCGGCGAATATCCGCCCGACGCGCATGTGGGAGGCAGACGTGTCTCGCCGCCCAAAACCCGTGTTGATCCAAAGCATCTTGGTGTCTCCCCGTATTTCGCACCAACAAACGCGCTCGCCCAGGCATCAAGACTTGAGGATGCTTTTTGTCAATAGAGTGGAGCAACTTAAGGCACCGTCAAATTAATGAAACGATGGCAAGGGCCGTGGGTCAGTTTGAAATTTGCGTGACAACGGCCTGGATTGGCATGGTCGCGAACCGCGTTGACCGTTCCATGTTCCACGGCCGCGCTCCTTAGTTGTCCATCCGCCAAGGCGAGCGATCCCGCCAGGATTTTAGAGCCGCGCCCGCCCATTCCGTCGATTTGTCACCGTGGCAAATATTGCAGGCATTGGGAATCTTGTAGGCGTCGGTCTCCGCCGGCGTAATGAAGCGGAAGGTGTGGGCGTGGACATTCACGTCCGAAATCGTCTCCTCGATCCTTGGCATGTGGCAGGCGACGCACTGGCTGCCCATGCTGCCCGCCTTGTGATGCGTGTGTTCCTCGATGGAGGCGGAACGCGGCCCATTCTGGGTGTTCGGCCCGTGACACGCGAAGCACATCTCGCCGGGCGGCTCCCGCAGTTGCGCCGCGTTCCTGGTCCCGTGCACGTCGTGGCAACTGAAGCCGACGACGCCGCGATTGTACATGAGGCTTTGGACGAAGTCGTTGCCCTGCATGCGGTTCTTATGGGCCGTCGCGTCGGGGAAATGGGTGAAGGAGGTCTCGCCGAGCCGGTAGCTTTCCAAGCGCCAGAAATCGGCGAGGTTGAGGCCCATGTGGAAGCCGACCGGCCAATCGAAGTACCTGCCGTCGATCGGATTGTTCGGCGGCCGTCCCTGGGAATGGCATTGGATGCAGGTGTCGTTGGCGTGGACGTAATCCAGGCGGGCCGGGTTGACGATTGTCTCGCGCGTCCGCTGCTTGACGTGCTCGCTCCCGGGCCCATGGCAGCGTTCGCAACCCACGTTCCATTCGGTGACGGTTTTCGTATTGATGTCGTAGTTGACCGAGTGGCAACCATCGCAAAGCGGGCCGGTCGGGCGCTGGAAGTTGTCGGGCGCATAAAGCGCGGCCCACCAGTCGGTGCCGTTCTTGACGAAGTACGGCCGCCACATTTTATGGGTGACGTCCCACTGCACCGGGAACGGGAAATAGTCGTCTCCGGCCTTCTTGAAGTAGCGCTGCTTCCAGATGCTGCCGTAGACAAACGCTATATCGTCCTTGGAAAAATGGACAAGCGGGTCGGCCTTGGAGAGGTCTGGGATAATGGCGTCTTGATGCTCGCGCGGGTCGCGCACGACGTTGGCCATCGGCGTCTTCTTCCAGCGGTCGTAGATGGCGGAAAGGCAGCCTTGCAGGACAGGGATCCGGCGTAGCGCCAGCCCGCCGCGAGCCCGTTCGGCAGGCCGGCGACACGGTCCGCGGACATCGACGCGGTCCTCGGCAGATTCCGCATGTAGAGAACAAGCTGCCAGACCTGCTGGTCCGACAGAGTCCAGGCCGGCATGCCTGTGTTCCTTATGCCGTTGCGGATGTGATAGAAAGCCTCGCCATCGGTCATTGACGCGATGAGCGAGCGCAGAACGGGCGGACGCGGATATTCGCCGCCCCCGATCCGCGTCCTCCCACTGCCATCGTAGCCGTGGCAGATCTCGCAATCTTGCCGGAACAGGTCGCGCCCGGCGGCGATGTCGGCCGCGTCCGCGCCGAGCGGATTGTGCTGCTGTCGCGCCGCGGCCGGCACGCTATGGCGCAGCAGCCACATGGCAACCGCGACTTCCACCTCCGGCGGCGGCGGCCGGGCGCTGGAGAAGCCGGGGAGCGCGAACATGTAGAGTGCCGCCGCGCCGCTCAACACGACGGCGACGGCAACAGCGGCGACGATCGCGTTGCGGGGCATGATCATTCCTGGCGCTCCGCTTCGGACCATCGCCGCAGCCCCGAATATCGATCCGGCCTGGATCACGCGCGACGCCCGAGGAACTGCCGGCGATCCACTCGACTATTGGTTACAGCGTCCTGGGACTCTATCCCTACAGCTCGACCTTTTCGCCGGCGTTCGCCCACTCCTGAAAGCCGCCGGGGTAATGCGCGCGGACATCGTCGCGGCCGCCTTCTTGCGCAAGCGCCAGCGCGGTGAGCGACCGTTTGCCGGAACGGCAAGACAAAACCACCCGCTTGCCCGGCGCGCTCGGCAGGGCCTGCGGGTCGAAACGCTGGAGCGGATTGAGGATCGCTCCCGGGATGCGGCCGGCCGCATATTCATTGGGCTCGCGGACATCGACAAGCAGGATCGAGCCGTCCGCCAATCCCTTTTTCAATTCGTCTATCTGGACGTTTTCCACTTCCGATCCGGCCATGAACAAGCTCCCTGTTTCCTCCCGCGCTTCCGGCGCGGCAACTTCGCAAAAGTCGCGCGTTCACGCAACATGTGTGCCGCGCCGGGATAAAATTGATTCGGCCGCCGCGAGATCGCTTGGATCATTGGCGTTGAAAAAAGGATCGTAAGGCTCGATCGCCCATTCCACAATGGCGCGGCTATGGTTTTGCGAGAATGCCTCGACCTTTCGCGTATCCTCGACAACGAGGGCATGGCGGAGATCGTTTCTGATCGAGACCGGCCAGATCGCGACGGCGCCATGCGTCCTGCCCCCTGAGCGCGCGCAGGCGAAGACGGCGTTGTCTTTCGCCCTAGCGTCGATGAGGCGGGCGGCGAGATCGCCCGGCAAAAACGGCGTGTCGGCCGGCACGCTGATCGCCAAGGGGACATCGGGACAATGCGCCGCGATCCAATCGAGCCCGGCGAGAATGCCCGCGAGCGGACCTTTGAAGCCGGGGAGATCGTCGGGAACGACAGGCAGATCAAATCCGGCGAATCTTGCCGGATCGCCATTGGCGCTCAATACGATGCCTTCGCATTGGGGCCGCAACGCCGCGATCACATGGGCGAGAAGCGAAATTCCGCCGGCCTTGCGCAGCACCTTGTCGCCGCCGCCCATCCGGCGCGCGAGCCCGCCGGCGAGAAGGATGCCAACACATGTTCCGGTCCGCATCGTATTCCGCGCCCCGCGCACGCATTGCCCCGCGCGCGGTAGGCGTGCAGGGTGCGGGTCTCGACCACGCCCTTTAGAACCTATACCAGACCCCCGCGGTTGGACCCAGCTCGCGTCCGGCGTTGATCCCCGCCACCGTTATGAAGCCTCCGATCTGCACCGACCAGTTTGGCGCGATGTCATAAACCAGGCTTGGTTGCAGCTTGGTCCAGGAGACATGGCCGAATTGGAGGGAACCGTTGACAATCGACGTGTAGTGCTCTGCAGCATCATGAGAAGTCTCGGCCAGGGACGTAGGCCCATCGTCAGATCGATCCGCCATTCGCCCGGCTGACCGGCGGCGTAAAAGCGATAGCCGGCCTGCGCCTCGACGAAACCCTCCATTTCCGCGACGACGACGTTGCGCCCGGCCAGGCCCCGGAAATCGAGGGAAGCGGCGCGGCGGACCTCGAACGGCCCAAGCGAATCGGCGAACGAGCCGCCGGGCGAGCGCAAGCCGGCTTGAAACGAAAGGACGCTCGTATCCGAGCGGTAGAGCCCGACTCTCGCCGCGATCTCGCTCTCGCCCGGTCCATTGTAGGACTGCCCCGGAGGAGGATTGTGGATGCGGTCGTAGGAAGGCGAGGCGACCAGGGTCAGCCAATTCGTCAGGCCATATTCGATATAGGTTCCAAGCTCGAACTTTTGATAGGACGGAACCGGAATGAGACGCCCTTGCGCATCGAACGCACGCGTTGAATCCGAAAAAAACGTATCGGCAATGACCTGACCGTCACCGGGAGGCATCAGCCAGGCGCCGCCCCACGCCGCCTCGATTCCAGCGCCGATGAGCCCGCCGGCGGCGGCAAGGAGCGCGAGGGGAAAACGCGGGATACGCAACGGAAAGCCCCTTCCCGGCCTGGCGAGGCGACAACTATCGACATATCAAAAAAGATTGTTGACATTGCACATCACATTCTAGGCGCATTTTCGCCAAACACAAACCGATTCGCGTAAAAAATTAAATGTGTGCTCTATGTCCCCGGCCTCGGCGCCGATACGGCGGCGCACGCGCCTATGAGGCGATGGGTGAACAACCCGCCGGTCTTTTTGAAGGAGCGGGGCGGGATGCTGGTGGTGAAAGTGCCGGCCTGGAGCGTGACCGGCTGGGCAACGGGATCGATCGCGGGCGCGGTGCTGCTCAAGGCAAAGCTGGACTCGAGAGCGAAGGCATCCGTGTTTGGTTTGCGGCCGAAGTGGATCTCGAGCGCGGCGTTGAAGGCTAGGAACGGGACGCCCGCCGGCGGCGGCATGATTGCCACCCCAACGGGAGCATCCCCACCATGATGACCGCGGGCTCCACCGTGTTGCTGCCCGTGTCGATCACCGAAACGGTGTTGTCGCACCCATTCGCGACATAGGCGTGTTTTCCATCTGGGGTGATGGCTACTTCATGGGGGCAATTCCCCACCGGGATCGGGGTCCCAGCCACGGTGTTACTGGCCGTGTCGATCACCGAAACGGTGTTGGAGAGAAAACTCGTAACATAGACGTGTTTCCCGTCCGGCGTGACGGCGACCTTTCGGGGGGAAGACCCCATCGTGACCGTGGCCACCGTGTTGGTGGTCGTGTCAATCACCGAAACATTGAGGGAGTCAAAATTCGCGACATAGACGTGTCTCCCATCCGGGGCGACGGCGACTCCGCCGGGGGAACTCCCCACCGGGAGTCCCCACCATGGTGGTGGCTGTGTCGATCACCGAAATGTTGCCGGTTCCCACATTCGCGATATAGGCGCGTTTTCCATCTGGGGTGACGGCGACCCCATCGGGGCCAGAACTCACCCCCGCCGGGCCCGGGACCGTGGCGACGACCGTATTGGTGGCCGTATCGATCACCGAAACGGTGTTGGAATTCTCATTCGCGACATAGGCGAAGGGCGCCGCCTCCGCCGGCCGGGCCATTAAGCCCAGCCCCATTACGAGCACGATCCCTAGGGCCGCCCCCCGCGCCGATGCGGCGCGGCTTCCATTACTATTGTTGTTTTGCATGATAGACCCACGCGTCTTCGGCCCCCAAAGGATTTGGGTGATTTCAATTGATTGCCATTCAATTGATGGGAACTATCCGGTTGACAAATCAACCCACATGATATAGAATGCCCAAATAGTTGAAAGGCATTCGACATGGCAAACAAAAAACTCGATCTTCGCAACCCTATCTTCCACGATGACGACAAAGCGCGCGAGCACATAGAGGCCATGCTTTGGCCGGACGGCCCAGTCTGCCCGCGTTGTGGCGTGATGGGCGATAGGGTCATCAAGCTTCAAGGCAAGAGCACGCGGCCAGGGGTCTACAATTGCAAAGACTGCCGCAGTCAATTTAGCGTCACGGTAGGAACCGTGATGGAACGGTCGCATGTTCCATTGTCGAAATGGGTTCTTGCCGCGCAATTAATGGCGTCGAGCAAGAAAGGCTTTAGCGCGCTCCAATTACAACGGATGATCGGCACGAATTACGAGACGGCATGGTTCATGTTCCATCGCCTTCGTGAATGCACGAACGATCCAACATCGGGACCGCTAGGCGGTCAAACCAAAGTGGTTGAAGCTGACGAAAGCTACATCGGCGGCAAGGCGCGGAACAACGCTTATGGACCGCCGCCGAAAAAGATGGCCGTGTTCTCCCTTGTTGAACGCGAAGGCAAGGTTCGCTCGCGTCATGTTGCCGACGTAACCGCGAAGACGCTGCGCAATGCGATCGTGACGCAAGTTGATCGCAAATCGTATTTAATGACCGATGAGGCACCAGTTTATACAAAGACAGGAGAGGAATTTTCCGGCCACGGAACTGTCAATCATTCGGCCAACGAGTATGTGCGGCACGGCGGCTTTATGCACACAAATACGATCGAGTCGTTTTTCGCGATCATGAAGCGCGGCGTTTACGGCAACTTCCACAGCGTCTCAGAGGCTCACTTGCATAGATATCTGTCTGAATTCGATTTCAAATATAACCATCGTTCCGCACTTGGCTATGACGACTCAGAGCGAGCCGCCGCCATATTGCGCGGCGCCAAGGGCAAGAGGCTTCTCTATCAATGGCCTGACAAAGCCATGCACGTTTAAGCAGCAGGCGCGGGCGTTTTTGCGCTGGAGAAAGAAACAATGAAGGCGTGTCGGACTTTCATAAATTGGAGTGGCGCCTAACCTATTGAAAACCAGGAGGAATCGACGGTGGATTGTGCGCTCCGAAGAGCCCAACGCCACCAAGTATCATGCCGATTACCAATATTACAGCGGCAATAACTATGATTCTTCCCTGGGCCTCCGTTGTTGTGTTGGGCATAGGAACCTCCTCCTCATCTAGAAAGCTGGTTACGGCGAAAGCGAGAAATGGATACATGTATATAGGAAGGCGGCTGCTGTAGTCATAATAGCGGAGAAAACAAATAACTTGTAATGCTTCGCCCACGCCTTTGCTCCGCCAGAAGCGGTATCCAATAATGGTGTGCTGAACGCTGCCCCGCATGCGGCCACTAATATGGCTGATAGCATCACAAAGATGAGGGCTCCAAGAGCCCCTCCTCCCCAGCCAGGGACAAATTTATGAGATTCCTTTGCCCCCCACAACTCATAGATCGCGGATGCTCCCATGGCAATCACGGCCCAGCCCAGCTGTCCATCCTTCACCGTCGTCATCACTTTAAGGCCAGAAGGCGGTCCAGGAATCGGAAGGAGCCGGAGTACAAGAAGTCCTATCACGGGCAACGTTAACGGCGCCATAATGGTGACGAGGAACCACCCACTAAAAACAACCATCAGTGGGTCCAAACGCTAACCACTTTCCTGTGCTGGCTTTCCTGCGCTTGCACGTTTCGCGCGAGTAAGTTTCGCCTTGTCGCGCACTCTTTTCGGGCGCGGCTGAGGCGGGGTCTTCAAGAGCGCCAACAACAGCCTATCGCGTTGTTGGTCTAACTCTTTTTGATTCGCCCGCCTTGACATGGGCGCGCCCGCGCGATTTATCGGATTTGGGTCGAACAGTCTGACCACCGATTGACCCGCTCCCTTCCAAAAGGAGTGATTCCCCGCGCGGCTAGGGTTCCAAACCTAGTCCGCGCGGCCCGATTTTTTTTCGTACAACAAACCTACCCTGTGGACAATAGGGTAGGTACATTTCCTACCCATAATGATAGATCCGGCCTGTCACGCTATAGCTACCCTAAATGTAGCCCCGTGTTTTGTCAACCGGATAGTTCCCCGCCAACCGCTGACAGGTCACGCGCGGCACAGAACCGTTCACGCGGCGTCATTGCGAGCGGGGCGAAGCAATCCTGCTTGTTTCCGCCGCTCGCGGGTTGTTTCGTCGCTTCGCTCCTCGCAATCACGCGCCTCGTCCGTCCACGAGATTTGGTTGATCGCCGGTGCCTTGATCGCTATGACAGCGATCCCGAGAGACCGGATCGTTCCATGCCGCGCAAGAGCACTAGCAAATCCCTCAGCATTTTTCGCGCCAAACCGCGGATAGCCGCGAAACCAAGGCCCGCGGCTGAACTCGGCGCCTTGCCGGAGTGGAACCTCGAAGACCTGTACCCTTCGATGGATTCGGCCCCCTTCGCGGGCGACCTCGCCAAGGCGGCCGCCGAATGCAAAGCTTTCAACGCCGCATATAAGGGTAAGCTCGAAGCGCTCGCCAAAAAAGCTGTTGCCGCGGGGCTTCTGCAGGCGATCCGGCGCTACGAGGCGCTGGAAGAGCTGCTAGGGCGCATCATGGCCTATGCCGGGCTCGTCTATGCCGAGAATACCACCGATCCGGCGCGGATGAAATTCTATGGCGACGCGCAGGAAAAAGTTACCAATGCTTCCTCGGACCTTTTGTTCTTCGAGCTCGAATTGAACCGGCTCGACGACAAACTCGCGGCGAAACTGGCGGCGGGGCCGCTCAAGCATTTTAGGCCCTGGCTCGAAGACATCCGCAAGGGCAAGCCCTACCAGCTCGACGACAAACTCGAACAATTGTTCCATGAAAAATCGATCACCGGTTATGGCGCCTGGAACCGGCTGTTCGACGAGACCATCGCGGGCTTACGCTTCAACGTCGATGGCCAGCAGCTGGCGATCGAGCCGGTGCTCAATCTGATGCAGGACCCGGACGAAAAAACCCGGGAAAAGGCCGCGATCGCGTTTGGCGCAGGCCTCAAGGAAAACCTCCGGACTTTTGGGCTCATCACCAACACCTTGGCGAAGGACAAGGAGATTTCCGACCGCTGGCGCGGTTTTAGGGACGTCGCGGACGCAAGGCATCTCGCGAACCGCGTGGAGCGCGAGGTCGTCGATGCGCTGGTTGGCGCCGTGCGCGCCGCCTATCCGCGCCTGTCGCATCGCTATTACCGGCTCAAGGCCAAATGGTTCGGCAAGCCCGCGCTCAAACACTGGGACCGCAACGCGCCGCTGCCGCGGGTCCCGGCGAAGACCTATCCCTGGGACGATGCGCGGGACATCGTGCTTGGCGCTTACGACGGTTTCTCGCCGAAAATGGCGGGCATCGCAAAACGCTTTTTCGACGAGCGCTGGATCGACGCGCCGGTGCGGCCAGGCAAGCAGCCGGGCGCCTTCGCGCATCCAACGGTGCCCTCCGCGCATCCTTACGTGTTGATGAACTATCAGGGGAAGCCGCGCGATGTGATGACGCTCGCGCATGAACTCGGCCACGGCGTACATCAGGTTTTGGCCGGGCCGAACGGCGCGCTGATGGCGCCGACGCCTTTGACCCTGGCCGAAACCGCGTCGGTTTTTGGCGAAATGCTGACCTTCCGCGACCTGCTGCTGCGCGCGACAAATGCCGCGCAGCGCCGCGCGCTGCTCGCCGCCAAGGTCGAGGACATGCTGAACACGGTGGTGCGACAGATTGCTTTTTATTCCTTCGAACGCAAGCTGCACCTCGAACGGCGCAATGGCGAGCTGACGGCGGCGCAAATTGGCGGCCTATGGATGAGCGAACAGGCCGAAAGCCTCGGGCCCGCGATCGAGCTTGGGACCGACTACGAGAGCTATTGGGCCTATATCCCGCATTTCGTCCACTCGCCCTTTTATGTCTACGCCTATGCGTTCGGCGATTGTCTCGTGAATTCGCTCTATGGCGTCTATCAGGGCGCGCGCGAAGGTTTCGCCGAACGCTATCTCGCGATGCTTGCGGCGGGAGGCACGAAACATCATTCGGAATTGCTCGCGCCATTTGGGCTCGACGCGCGCGATCCCGCCTTCTGGCAGATCGGGCTGAAAGTGATCGAGGGAATGATCGCCGATCTCGAAGGCTTGGAGGGGAAGGCGTGACGCGCTTGGACGCTTTATTGCACGAAACCCAAAATATCCTTCACGCACGCCATGTTCTTGGCCGCGATCGCGCGTGCCCGCGCCGCCCCATCGGCGAGAACGCCGTCGATGAAGTCGGGATCGTCCTTCAGGCGTTTCATCTCGGCGCCGATCGGGCCGAGTTTGGCCACCGCGAGGTCGACAAGCGCCGATTTGAAAGCCGAGAAATTACCGCCGCCGAAGGTCTTCAAGACATCGATTTTCGCCTCGCCGTTGAGCGCGGCAAAAATGCCGACGAGATTTTCGGCTTCAGGCCGCTGCTTGAGGCCTTCGATTTCGGAGGGGAGCGGTTCCGGGTCGGTCTTCGCCTTGCGGATTTTTTGGGCGATTGTGTCCGCATCGTCGGAAAGATTGATCCGTGAATAATCGGAAGCGTCCGACTTCGACATTTTCTTGGAGCCGTCGCGCAGACTCATGACGCGGGTAGCGGGCCCCTGGATCAGCGGCTCGGGCAAAGGAAAGAACGCGTCGCCATGACCATGCACGGCGATCGAGGCGGCAAAATCGAGATTGAATTTTTGGGCGATATCGCGGGCGAGTTCGAGATGTTGCTTTTGGTCCTCGCCAACCGGGACATGGGTCGCGCGATAGGCAAGAATATCGGCGGCCATCAGGCAAGGATAGGCATAAAGCCCCACGGAAGCGTTCTCGCGGTCTTTTCCCGCTTTCTCCTTGAATTGCGTCATGCGATTGAGCCAGCCGAGGCGCGCCACGCAATTGAACACCCAGGCGAGCTCGGCATGCTCGCCAACCTGGCTCTGGTTGAACACGATATGTTTTTCGGTATCGATGCCGCAGGCGATGAAGGCCGCCGTCACTTCCCGGATGCTCGCCTTCAATTCGTCCGGATTTTGCGGCAGCGTGATCGCGTGAAGATCGACGACGCAATAGATGCAGGCGTGGGATTTCTGCAACTCGACGAATTTGGCGATCGCGCCGAGATAATTTCCAAGATGCAGATTCCCGGTCGGCTGCACGCCGGAAAAAACCCGTTCAACGAACTTTGCCATGCCGGAGGCGCCCCTGACGATCTCTATCTGTTTGTCTTTGCCGCATGATCTTATCCGAAAAGTCTGCAACTTTTCGGGATCATGCTCTAGCGATCCGCACGCCTTATTACGCGGCGCCGTGGTCGTGGCAAGGGTTCACTAGCAAACTTGCCCGGAACTGAGCGATTGCACTTGATCCAGGTGAGTTCGAGACCGGTCTTCTTGCTTATGAAGTCTTCTTCTTGGCGGCGAGCGCCTGCTGATATTCGTAGGAATCGAGCAGAAATTCGCAGAGGGTGAAGGCGGCATTCACCGCCAATTTGGAGTGGTGTTTAGCCGGATTGTAGCGGCGGGCGTGACGATCACTTGCCTTGTTGGCCAGTTCGAAAAGGCCGCCAACTTGCTTCTGTAGGCCGTCAAGAATCGCCTTGAGATAGTTTTCCAAGGACTCGCCTTTTGAGTCGAGATTGAGCTTCCCCTTGGCGAGGGTATAAAGCTGGCGGATATCGCCCTCGTTTTCATTGAACGTGGTCCCTGTCTCACGAAGGAGTTCCTTCAGCAATTCCTCGACGAGGGTATACGCGCTGGCGATGGCACCTGCGAGATCATTGCCCTCGACCTTCCGGCGTGCCTTAGCTACATGTTCATTGATCGAGTCGTGACTCAGGCGAACGAGTGTCGTGGTCTCGATCACGGACGTCCGCAACGAACGAAGTTCGAAGTAAGGGTTGTATTCTTCGAGCTTGTCGCCGTTCATGTGTGATGAGGCGAATTCGAGTTCGAGCCGATAGCCGTCCTGAGCCAGATACTTGTTGAGATGCGTGGCAGCCTTCTCGGGATCGAGAGCGGGCATCGCCTCCCAAAACTGAAGGCTCGCGCAGACGATCTTTGCAATCGTGCCGGTATCGTTGAACTTCTCCAGCTTCTCCAAAGCATAGGAGAATCGGGACGGCGCACCGGAATTCGGATGGATATCGCGCTCGCCGAAGTTGCGGAAGAAGGTCGTGATCTGCCAAAGCTTCTGATAGGGTGAGAGTTGGCTATTCCCAGTAATTATTTCAGCCGTGGCCTCCAAGGTCTTGCTTGATAGCCTCATGGTGTCACCTACCATCGGATTGTGAGAACGTGCGTCAGCGCCGACGTGATGTCGCGTCCGTATCTGCGGATTGCCTTCTGCCGCTCGAAGGTAGTGAGCTTCAACTTGTCGCGCTAATGAGTGGAATGGCTCTAAAGAATAAACCGGCTCAGATCCGCGTTTCTTGCGAGGTCGCCGATGTTTTTCTCGACGAACGCCGCACCGATTTCGATCCTCTCCCCGAACCGGTCGGACGCGGTGAAGCTCACCTCGTCGAGCACGCGTTCCATCACGGTCTGCAATCGTCGCGCGCCGATATTTTCAACCGAGGAATTGACCTGCACCGCGATCCGCGCCACCGCGTTGATCGCTTCGGGCGTAAAGGAAAGCTCGACCCCTTCGGTGCGCATAAGCGCTTCGTATTGCTTGATGAGGCAGGCTTCGGTTTCGGTGAGGATGCGGCGGAAATCGTCCTCGTTCAAGGGCGAGAGCTCGACCCTTATCGGCAGCCTGCCTTGCAATTCGGGCAATAGATCCGAGGGTTTCGACGCATGGAAGGCGCCAGACGCGATGAACAGAATGTGATCGGTCTTCACCGTGCCATGCTTGGTCGCGACCGTGGTGCCTTCGATGAGCGGAAGCAGATCGCGCTGCACGCCTTCGCGCGAGACATCGCCGCCGCCACGCCCCTCGCGTGCGCAAATCTTGTCGATCTCGTCGAGAAATACGATTCCATTGTTTTCGACCTCGCGGATCGCCTCCTGAATGATCTGGTCCTGATCGATCATCTTGTCGCTTTCCTCGACGATCAAGGGGGCGTGGGCGTCCTTGACCGTCGTGCGCCGCGGTTTTGGGCGATTGCCGAGCGCCTTGCCGAAAATATCGCCGATCGAAATCGCGCCGATCGCCGAGCCCGGCATGTTCGGCAATTCGAACATCGGCATCGCCGACGCGGCTTGCGTTATCTCGATCTCGATCTCCTTGTCGTCGAGTTCGCCCGCCCGCAGCCTCTTGCGGAAGCTGTCGCGCGTCGACGCCGACGCGGTGGTGCCGACGAGAGCGTCCAAGACCCGCTCCTCCGCCGCGAGCTGGGCGCGCGCGGAAACCGCCTTGCGCTTTTCCACCTTCATCATCGTGATCGCGGTCTCGACGAGGTCGCGGACGATCTGCTCGACATCGCGGCCGACATAGCCGACCTCGGTGAATTTCGTCGCCTCGACTTTCAGAAAAGGCGCGCCCGCAAGCTTGGCGAGACGGCGGGAAATTTCCGTCTTGCCGCAACCGGTCGGCCCGATCATCAAAATATTCTTCGGCAGCACCTCTTCGCGCATGGTCCCTTCGAGACGCAGGCGGCGCCAGCGGTTGCGGAGCGCGATTGCCACGGCGCGTTTGGCATCCTTCTGCCCCACGATGAAACGGTCGAGTTCGGAGACGATCTCGCGCGGAGAAAAATCGGTCATTTGAAACTTTCCTGTTGCCGCGCGATCATTTCGAGGCGATCGATTCGAGCACGAATGTGTCGTTGGTGTAAACGCAAATGCCAGCCGCGATTTCGAGCGCGCGGCGGGCAATCGCCTCGGCGTCGAGACCGGTTGCCAGCAGCGCGCGGCCGGCGGCAAGCGCATAATTGCCGCCAGACCCGATCCCCATCACGCTGCCTTCGGCGGTGGATTCGGGTTCGAGCACATCGCCGGTGCCGGTGAGAACGAGCGCCGCCTCGGCGTCGGCGACGAGCATCATCGCCTCGAGCCGCCGCAAATAGCGGTCGGTGCGCCAATCCTTGGCGAGCTCCACGCAGGCGCGCATGAGCTGGCCCGGATATTGTTCGAGCTTCGTTTCGAGACGCTCGAACAGGGTGAAGGCATCGGCGGTGGCGCCGGCAAAGCCGCCGATCACTTCGCCCTTGGCCAGTCTGCGAACTTTTTTTGCATTGCCCTTGACGATGGTCTGCCCAATCGAGACCTGGCCGTCGCCGCCGATGACCGTGCGGCCGCCTTTCTTGACCATGACGATCGTGGTTGCATGCCAGCCCTCCCGTCTGGATGGATGATCTTGCATAAAAAGCTCTAAATAAACGCGCCCGGCACGGCCGGTTGGAGGGGAAGGGTTTCTGCGTGTCCATCTATGGGCTTGCGGCGGGCGGCGCAAGGGCGGCGATGCGCGAGCGCGGCGCTCCAGGGCGGAAAGGCCGCGCCCGATGCGAAAAGACCGGGGCGCCGCCTGGGATTATGTAAGAATGGGCAAAAACCGTTAGCCCAGGGCGTGTTGAAACCTATAAATGTTCGTCCAATATGCGGCTTTCTCTCTCTGGGCTCTGCGCCGCGGGATAAAAAAATGATTAAACTTTCGATTCGAGAATTCAAGCTGGCCAGCTGGGGCGGGGATGGGTTGCATCCTTGGCTCGACGAGCACGGGGCGTTCGTTGGCGGCGGCGTGGCGCTTTTGACAAAAGATAATTTTGGCGATTTCGCGCCCTTTCCGCGGCGCGAGCTGGAGACCATCCTGTCAGCCGGGTACAAAATCGCCGTCGATCTCGGCTCGCGGATGCAGGGGTTGGCGGCGCTCGCCAGGCCTTGAACCAAGGCGACCATGCGCTCGCCGCGATCGTTCTCGCGCAATTGCAGTTTCCGGTCCAGGCAACGGGCACAGAGGATAATCCCTATATGCCCCTCAAGCACCGTTTCGGCGTGCCAGATACTGATTGGGCTGCCGACAAATCGCAGCATACATCGGCTTTCTGGACCGGCGAGCCGCATATTCGCATTGAGATGATTCCCCTTCATGTCACCGCTGTCACCGGCTGGCGGCTCCGC
>Ga0206937_10103_pt1 | contig 26984 bp, 21 predicted proteins | sample Alteio_BWOrgHeat_11_FD_152923 | JGI IMG/M metagenome (GOLD analysis project Ga0206937, IMG submission 152923) | Enriched cells from forest soil in Barre Woods Harvard Forest LTER site, Petersham, Massachusetts, United States -... | ecosystem: Environmental > Terrestrial > Soil > Temperate forest >... | reverse complement strand
GGAAGCCGATTAAGGCATCCCGACTTCGGCGAAGGTGTTATCATCCAGGTGAAGCCTATGAATTATATCATTACCTTTATTAAGGATGGCATAAGAGAAATTTCGCGCAATTATAAACTCTTCGAAGTGATTGAATCTGTTGATGGGGCTGAGGATATGGTTTCTCTGGCTGATGTGGAACGTATCTTCACGAACATCATCAAGAAGCACTCGGATTTACAAGAGAAAGTGGAGCTTGGAAATCGTTGGGCAGGCGGTACAATGATTTTAAAGCCCGGCGACCCAAGTCTTAAATCAAAAGAAGTTCCTATTGATGTATTCTTTAATAAGATTGTCATGCTCCGCGATAGACTTAGGGTGCTGGAGCAACGTATCAATGCTCATGATAAACTTTCGGAAGAGGAAAAAGTGAATATGCAGCAGTATATCACTCGCTGTTATGGTAGTTTGACTACTTTTAATGTACTGTTTAAAAGCCCTGCCGACCAATTTGTTGGTGAGAAGGGGAAGGAGAGTTAATTAGGAATTAGGAATTACGAATTAGGAATTGAAAAAAAGAATACTTATGTTGGATTGTGAACATTCAGGTCGTTTGTCATTCCGACGAAGGAGGAATCTCAACATACTATTAAAGAGATTCCTCCTTTGTCGGAATGACAAGACGTTACATTGTATCAATAATGTATCATTAGTATCCTATTAATACTTATGAGTAAAGGAAATACAAACAAAGGCAAACAAAATCCTCCTCAAAAGGTAACAAAGCGAGAGCGTGAACGGACTGTGAAACCTCTTGTATCGAATGAGGAAACACATCGCCGCAATATTCGTTTGTATGGGTTAATCATTGCGATAATCGGTTTTGCGATTTATATACAATCAGTGAATTATGGCTTTACATTAGATGATAGAACGGTGATTGTGGAGAATAAAATTACTACACAAGGTGTTTCTGCTCTTGGCACAATCTTTACCACACCTTATATGTATGGCAGTGTGTTGCCCGATGATAAAATTTATCGTCCCATCTCGAAAGCAATCTTTGCTTTATGCTGGACGCTGTCTCCCGGGAAACCTTTTTTGATGCATCTCTTCAATGTTTTGTTTTATGCGCTCACGGGATTCTTTCTTTTTGTTACGCTGGCAAAATATATGACCAATAATCTTGCTGTTCCATTCATGGCATCATTGTTTTATATCGTCCATCCACTGCATACGGAGGTGGTGGACAGTATAAAGAGTATGGATGAGATATGCACGTTCCTGTTTTTTATTCTCTCTCTTAATTTTGTGGCTACTTACCTGAAGAATAAGAGTATGATGAGTTTAATGCTTGCTGCTATTTGTTTTATGGTTTCATTTCTATCAAAGGAATCAGGAGTTGCATTGGTTGTGGTGTTTCCATTGCTGCTTTATTTTGTTAAAACAAAGACATCGGAGATTGTTAAGGTAACTGTAGTAATGGTTTTGATGACATTAATTGTATTTGGAATCCGAACTGCCATTGTTCATCTTGCAGGAACTAATCCGATATCGCCTGGCGATAATATTCTGTTGAGTGCCGATAGTTTCCTTACAAGAGAAGCGACTGCAATCTATCTTGCAGGACTGTATCTGAAACTTCTTATCTTCCCACATCCATTAGTATTTGATTATGCAACAAAACAATTAGAGCTTGTAACGCTTGGTGATTGGCGTTTCCTGATTTCTTTAGTTATTTATGGAGGAGCTTTGGTTTATGCAATCATAAGAATCAAGCAGCGTGACTGGATTTCGTTTGCCATCCTGTTCTTTTTCATTTCATTTGCAGTAACTTCGAATGTGATTATCTTTGGAGGAACTCATTTCGCCGAAAGATTTATGTATGCACCGTCATTAGGCTTCTGTATTATCATTGCCGAGTTGCTTCATCGGTTTGTAAATAAGGTTACTGAGAAAGGAAAGCAAACATGGTCGCTGAAAACTCTGATGACATCGCGTCCGATGTTGAGAAATATTGTGGTAGTGATAACTTTGTTGTTTGCAGCAAAGACTATTGCACAAAATCCTGTCTGGACAGATAATATTTCTTTGTTTGAGAATGGAATAAAGGTTTCACCACTCAGTTATCGAACACATGTTGCGCTTGCAGAAGATTTATCTAAAGAAGCATATCTTAAACAGTTCCCAAAAGATGAACAGAAGAAGATATTAGCGCGTGCTGCTAATGAAGAAAAGATTTGCCTTAGTATTTACAATGATGTAATTGCATATAATTACTTAGGGAATATCTATTTTCTTCAAGGGAACATAGACTCGGCGTTGTATTATTTCAAGATGGGAATGTCGTTTGCACCAAATAACAAAGATTTGTCTTTTAATACAGCACTTATGTTGAACAGATTAAAGCGTTACGATGAAGCGATACCAGTTTTGAATCACGTAGTACAAGTTTTCCCTGATTATACAGAAGCTTATTATAATCTTGCACTCGCTTATACTAATAAAGGAGATTTTGATAATGGATTAAAGTATTTTACAAAAGTAATTGAGATGGATCCAAAACGTGCAGAAGCATTTTATTACAGCGGGAAGATAGTTGAATCCAGAGGTGATAAAGAAAGGGCGAATACTTTCTTTGCAAAGGCAATGGAACTCGGTTATAAGTTCTGATTACAACCTATCACGAACATTGCATTCTATAATTTAATTCATAATTTATGAAAACCCCGGAACTTTTATTCTATATCATTGTAGGAATACTAATTTTCGATTTCATGTTTGATGGAATCTTATCATATCTAAACAATAAGAACCGAACAACCATTCTTCCTGAAGAATTGCAAGGCATTTACGATGATGAAACCTATAAAAAGCAACAGGATTATGACTCCACCAAGTACAGATTCGGCATTATCACTTCCATATTTAATCTTTGTTTAATGATGGGAATGCTTTTCTTCCATGGATTTGCTTATGTTGATAAATTAGTTGCCAATTACAGCACCAATCCCATCTTTAGCGCACTTTTCTTCTTCGGAATACTCGCGGTAGCAATGGATATCCTCTCCATGCCCTTCTCCCTGTATTCCACATTTGTAATCGAAGAACGCTTTGGATTCAATAAAACCACTGCAAAGACTTATATCATGGATAAGATAAAAGGTTTGTTCATCGGAGTCATCCTTGGCGGCGGTTTATTGACTTTATTCGTTTGGTTTTATGAGATTGCAGGGAGCTACTTCTGGCTTTATGCATGGGGAGCAATCAGTTTGTTCATGATATTGATGAGCATGTTCTATTCCTCCGTCATTCTCCCCTTATTCAACAAGTTAATGCCTCTTGAAGAAGGCGAATTGAGAACCGATATTGAAGCCTACTGCAACAAAGTCGGCTTTAAACTCAAGAATCTTTTCATTATGGATGGTAGCAAACGTTCCAACAAAGCCAATGCTTTCTTCACCGGATTAGGAAGCCGCAAAACAATCGTCCTCTTCGATACTTTGGTAAACAATCATACAAAAGATGAACTCGTGGCGGTACTTGCGCATGAAGTAGGTCATTATAAAAAGAAACATACCCTTTACAGCATCTTTATTTCCGTCGCTCAGATGGGTGTATTCCTCTATTTACTCTCTTGGTTGATAGGAAACGCCGACCTATCTTCCGCTTTGGGTGTTGATCATCCAAGTTTTCAAATCGGACTGGTTGCTTTTGGATTATTGATAAGCCCTGTGAGTTTCATCCTCTCCATTTTCTTCAATCTCTTATCAAGAAAGAATGAATATGAAGCAGATGCTTATGCCGCCGAGACTTTTAAAGGTGCCGCCCTTGCCGATGCCTTGAAGAAATTATCGAAAAACAATCTCAGTAATCTCACTCCACATCCTTTATACGTGTTTTTTCATTACTCCCACCCTACTCTTTTACAACGATTATTGGCTTTGAATAAGAAAAATGGATAATTTTGGCAGTATAAAACAACTCTTTGACCAGTTTTTATCTCTCCTAAAATCGAGAACGAATCACTTTGATACCAAAAATCCTCCCAAAAACCTCTTAAAGAACCATCCTGACCTGAAAAGAACTGCTATTGAACAGGCGTTCCTTCTCACAGAATCAATCATCTTCATTGTTAATTCATCAATCAAAAATCTTTTATTAACGCTAAAAATTCTTGACCTGACACCCCGTATTCTTGACCCGAAAACCAGTTTTTCTCCTAAAAAACTTGATTTCGGGTCAAGAATTTGGACTATAATATCAAAAATAATTGCATTCAGGACAGGATTTTTGAGCATTGATTCAAAAATTTTTTCATCTTTATCATAAATCCTTATTATACAATCAAATTTACCCTCTGTTTTTTCATAAGCATACATTTTCAGGTCATGGGGTTGTTTCAATTTACAATTGGCAGGATATTTGGGAATCATCCACCCAAAATATTTACCATCATCGTTCTAACTTCTTATTTGTTATCTTTGCGCGCTGATAATCATAAACAAAATTTAAACTATAAAATGAAGAAATTAATTTCAAAGAACCTATTTATTGCCGTTGCAGTTCTGGCTTTTTTATTTTCTGCTTGTAATAACTCAAATAAACCTGCTGCCGAGGAACATAAAATGACCCATGAGGACAGCGTGAAGAAAGCGCATGCTGACTCGATAGCAATGGTCATTAAAAAGGCTGACAGAAGCTATAACGACATTGCAAATTTTATGGCAGGGATTGATTCCGATACTTCAAGCATGCTGAAAAACCAGATGAAAACGGAGGATTTTAAAGCACATAAAGCTTTTATGGACAAGGCATGGCACAAACTGGATTCAGTTCAGTTGCAACCAATGGTAAAATGGGCAGAAACAGAGTTGAAAGGTGTTAATGAAAGCGGTCGAGACCTTTGGTATCCCTTTTCCGGTCCCGATTTTCTTAATGCACGATTATTATTTCCTAAAGCGAAGAATTATTATTTCGTGGCACTGGAGCCAATTGGTGAGGTTGTGGATATAAAATCCATGAACGATGCAAAACTTAAGAATTATTATGGCAACATGCATAAAGCACTTAGCGATATCTTTGAAAGAAGCTATTTCATTACTAGTTTCATGGGTAAACAGATGATTGATGTGAAAGGAATTATCCCCGTGGTTTGTGTTTTTATGGCGAGAACAAACTGTACGGTATTGAGTGTGAAAGATGTGATGATTAATAAACAAGGTGTACTCGAGGATTACAAATCTACCACCCTGAAAGATACCACAAAAGGCTCCATTAAAGGCGTTCGGATTGATTTTATTGCCAATGAAGATAAAAGCGAAATCCGTTCGTTCTATTATTTCCAGACCAATGTTTGCGATGGACCCTATCCACCTTATAAAGGCTTGAAAGAGTTCCCTGAATTTACTACTTATGTGCATTCTTTGGGGAGGATGAACACCTATCTTAAAGCGGCGTCCTATTGCATGCATGCTGATGACTTTTCTATCATCCGCGATTTGACATTATCTATCAGCGATGCCCTGTTTCAGGATGATACCGGCATATCATTCCGATATTTTAATAAAGATGAATGGAAAGTTCAACTTTATGGAAAATATGAGCGCCCGATTAAGAATTTCCCTTGGATAAAAGAGCCGGATTTAGAGGCAGCATATAAGAAAGATAGCTCGATTAAGCCACTTCCATTCCATTTAGGGTACCATGTTCAGACGAAAGTGGATAATGAAATGCTGTTTACTAGGATTAAGAAATAGTTTGATTAAATTTATTTATGTAAAATAAACCGTATTGTCATTCCGACGAAGGAGGAATCTCTTTTATAATGAAATTAGATTCCTCCTTCGTCGGAATGACATACGATATAACAATATCGGGTCAAAAATATACGTTTTTAGAGAAAAGAAAAGATGAGAAAGATATTAATAGGAGCGATATTATTTATAACGCTGACCTCTCTGAACACAGGGAGTTATTCATTCCGCTTAGGATTGCTTAAATATCATGGAGGAGGAGATTGGTACGCTAACTTACCCACCTCTCTCCCCAATCTTATTAAGTTTTGTAATGATAATCTCGGAACAAATATTGACCCCGAACAAGGAATTGTTGAAGTTGGCAGTCCTGATTTGTTCAATTATCCATTTGTTCACATGACTGGTCATGGTTGTTGGATACTTAGTAATGATGAAGCGCAGAACCTTCGTAATTACCTTGCCGGTGGCGGCTTCCTGCACATAGATGATAATTATGGATTGAATCAATATGTCCGTCCCGCCATGAAAAAGGTGTTTCCTGAATTGGATTTTATTGAATTACCCTTCTCCCACCCCATCTATCATCAGAAATTTGATTTTCCTAATGGCTTGCCAAAGATTCATGAGCACGACGGACTTCCTGCCCAGGGTTTTGGGTTGATTTATCAGGGAAGATTGGTTTGTTTCTATTCCTATCAGTGCGATTTAGGTGACGGATGGGAAAGTTATGAGGTACATAAGGATAGTGATGAGCTACATCAGAAGGCAATGAAGATGGGAGCGAACCTTATTCAGTATATTACTACCTTTCAATAAGACTTTCCTCCTTATTTATTTTCCTTTCAACTCTCTCCTGATAGCACTTACATCTTTTCGGAGGGTATCCATCGTTTCCAGCAGTTCATCTTGTGTTAAATTAGGTTCAGGGATTTCATTGCTTATACAGTTGGTGAATTTCCAAATCTCTTTCACATCAGTAATGTTTATTTCATAAGGTTTATAGGCAGGGTTGAGTGATTTCAATAACAGTTTCCGCTTTGTTTTGATAGCACTGTAAACAATCTTAAACACAATTCCATCATCCTGAGTGAGGATGATATATCCTTCGCCATCCTTCAACTCATACCAGTTCTGAACAAACTCAGCAATGATATAAGAGTTCTCTTTTATCGGCAACATGGAATCACCGGTAATCTGAAAGGTGCGATATTTTCTATCTCTCGACAAAAAAGGAATCTGAAAGGTGGGTAAAGTTCTGATAAACTCAGGATCGCTGTAACCATTTGTGTATCCTGCAACCGCTTTCAATGGAACCAATTCAACATTTTCATTATTTGCATCATCAACGGTTGTGGCAAGGACACGGAGTTTGCTTCCTTTGATATAATGTTCGAAATCATACTCCATCTTTTCAAATCTTTCTTCCTTGGCTTTCAATAAATCATCCGTTACTAAAGCATCTATTGAAATTTTAAAGTATTTCGAGAACTCAATCAGGTTTTCGAGGTTTGGTTGAGCGATGCTGTTTTCATATCCACCAAGCGTGGAACGTTTCATGTTTAATGCTGTGGATACTTCGTCCTGAGTCAATCCCATTCTTTGTCTTAACAATTTTAAGTTTGAAGCTATGTACATATTTCTATTTGTTTTTGATTAATTATTGTCTAATTTTGTGGCGTCATTGTGTTTAATAACTCGGCAAAGGTAAGAAGAGATTTCATAACATCCAAATATCATCACACAAAAATGGATTTAGAGTATATAAAAGGCAGGGGTTCGCAGATAAATACCAACAATAGATTCTCGAAATACAATTATGTTCAGGAACATATCGAAGGATTGGATGAACAATGGGACATCAACCATGAAACTGAGCTGATTTATGCCAATCCAAAGACCATCATAAACAAAGTTGAAAGCCCTGATATCCCGGGAATGTATTCCATGAATCCTTATCAAGGCTGTGAGCATGGTTGCATCTATTGCTATGCTCGAAATGTTCATGAATATTGGGGATACAGTGCCGGAATGGACTTCGAAAAGAAGATTATTGTCAAGATGAATGCCCCGAAATTGCTGGAAGAACAGTTTATGAAAAAGAACTGGCAACCATCGCCCATCATGCTTTCAGGAAATACCGATTGTTATCAACCAACAGAAAGAAAACTGAAGATTACAAGGGGATTATTGGAAGTGCTGCTTAAATTTAAACATCCAGTTGGCATCATTACCAAAAACAGTTTAATATTAAGAGATTTAGATTTGATTTCTGAACTCGCAAAGCTTCGTTTGGTGCATGTTATGGTTTCGATTACGAGTTTGGATAATGATTTAAGATTAAAGATGGAACCACGTACGACAACCGCTAAGCAAAGATTGAAGATTATTAAAGATTTATCCGATGCCGGTGTACCTGTTGGAGTGATGACTGCCCCGATTATTCCCGGAATAAACAGCTCTGAAATCCCTGCAATCATAGAACAAGTAGCTTTAAACGGAGGAACAAGTGCCGGAATGACAATAGTAAGATTAAACGGTGCAATCGGTGATATTTTCCATGATTGGCTGAATAAAACCTTCCCCGACAGAGCCGAAAAAGTCTGGAATCAGATATGCGAATGCCATGGCGGCTCAGTAAATGACAGCCGATTCGGAACAAGAATGCGTGGCGAAGGAAAAATTGCCGAATCAATTAAACAAATGCATAAACTTGCTGTGAAAAGGTTTATGCCAAAGAAAGACAAGTTTGAATATGATTTAACTATCTTTAAACGACCTTCAAAGGATGGTCAAATGGATTTGTTTGAGTAGATTTATTTTACAAATAATGCATTTTGAAAATGCCATCAAATTCAAAATAATCAAGGTATTTAAAAAACTCTTCAAGGTATTTAAATAACTCCCGAAGGTATTTAAAGAACTCTTCAGCGAATTTAAAGAACTCCTCAGGGTATTTAAAAAACTCCCGAAGGTATTTAAAATACTCTTCAGGAAATTTGCGGACACAGGGAGAGATTTAAAGAACTCTTCAGGGTATTTAAAGAACTCTTCAGGGTATTTAAAGAACTCTTCAGGGTATTTAACAAACTCCTCATGGTATTTAAAATACTCCTCCGGTTAATCTCCTACACCAAAATTTTTCGGGAGGGTAAAAGTTAAAGGTTTTTGATGATAAATGGTTAAAAATGAGCTTAATATAAGGGATAAGCCTATTTATTAACCAAAGAAAATAGTTCATCCCGCTTAGCAAACATCCCTTTAGAAATCCCAATCGGAGCGGTGAGCAAATCGTTTTTTATAGCTTCCATCGCCTCTTCAAGGAACTCACTTATCGGAATACCGCCATGAGATTCATTCTTATCTGCTCTTCTTTGATGACCTAATTCGGTATCTGTGGAAGGTGGAATAATCTCAAAAACCTTAACAGAAGTATTCCTCATCTGATACCTCAAAGACATCGTTAAAGAATGAATTCCTGCTTTTGTGGCACAATAAACAGGCATAAAAGCAATTGGAGTAAAGGCAAGTCCTGAGGAAATATTGATGATAGCGCCATCCTGTTTGGTGGCAAGATGAGTTGCAAACAAAGACCCCAAATGAATAGGAGCAGTTAAATTGGTTTCGATTTCCAATTTGATAGTATCAAGATTAACCGGCTTGGTTAAATCGGCCACCAACTGAATACCGGCATTGTTCATCAGGATATTTAAATCGGGATGATCTTTAATAATCATTGATGAAATAGATTCTCTTTGTGATGAATCTGAAATATCGCAGGAATAGGTTATTAATCCCGGATGTTTTTCTTTGAGTTGATTTAATCGGTCTTCTCTTCTTCCGCAAATGATTACTTTATTTCCCAGTTCATAATATTTTTCTGCAAAAGCTAAACCTAAACCAGACGTTCCGCCGGTGATGAAAATTGTATTTCCTGATAGTTTCATAATTTTATAATTAAAGATGCAAATTTATTCAATAAATAAAGGTTCGGCATATTTTTAACTAAAAAATATCTAGTTTCTTGTTGTATCTGATAAATTTTCGTAGTTTTACGCCCTCATAAATTAAATGTTAAATTAAACTTAAAATAATAAATTAAATGAAAAAATCATTACTAGTAGCAATCGTATTACTTTTTGGACTTAATACTTTTGCTCAAACATCAAATAATGTCCAAACAATTTCTCCAAGGAAAAATATGCCTCCTGCTTACGAAGGAGTTCCAAGTACTTGGGTTACTAATCCTGCACAGCCAAAGAATCATGATCATTCTAAAAGCATTACATCAGGACCTGTAAATGCGCTTCCTATTGGTCAGATGATAAATGCATTTGGTATGATTGGTGGAACTTATCAGGCTTTATGGGCAGATCAGAGAATTAATACTGTATCCTTTGTTCATAGATCAGCACCTCTTGTTAGTGGTGATCCTATTGGAGGCTATTTAAGATATGATATATCAACAAATAGAGGAAACAGTTTTGATTCAATTAACTGCGGACCAATATATGTTCCGGTTGCTGATCCGGGAAATTATACAACTTTTGCAGTTGCAAGGTATCCACAAGGAGGTATTTACAATCCACCAGGAAATACAGTTGCTGCTAATGCTTATCAATATTATATTGCACCTACCAGGGAGAATTCAAATGGAAATACAGGAGCTATGACTGATTGGGGTGGAATAGGTTTTGGAGTTAAACAATTTGGTGGTACTACCCATACCCAACGCCAGGATACTTCAATTAATCCTTATTGGTACATTATTCCTGAAGGAAATACTACTACTCAAGGAACCAACACAATACCTGGAAAGGTTTTTAACTTTTGTCCTTCAATAAACGAAACCTCTGGTGTTGGTGTTTATCAGGATAATATTATTCTGAACAAAGGAATATTTAATACAGGGACAAGTGATATTGATTATACACCAAACTTAGTAAGTGCTCCTGTTGATGTTGACAATAACGGTAATAAAAACTACGCAGGTGGTAATATTGCTTTTAGTCCTGATGGAAAAACAGGATATATGGTTGTCATGGGTCATCAGAGTTATACTACTGTTCCTGATTCTATTTTTTATCCAATGGTTTATAAATCCACAGATAGTGGTGTTACCTGGACAGGACCTACAAGTATAGTTATGGATAATGTTGCTTCTTTACTAAACAATGCAGCAACTAAATTCGTAACTTCATTCAGTATTAAGTGTATTGTTGATAACAGTGGAGATTTGCATTTCATTGTTCCTGTATTTGCAGAAAGCGGTACAAGTTCAAGTATTTTAATCGGTCCAGGAAATTGGGGAATGTTTGATGTTTATACTACTGATGGTGGCACATCATGGTTTGGTCACTTATTGGCAACTCCTGAGACATTCAGTGCTACTTTCGGAGCAGGTACTACTCAAGATCCAACAATTACTGAATATACGAGAGGACAAGCTTCTTCAACATGGGATGGAACAAAATTATTTTTCACCTGGTTTGATACTGATACCATTACTTACGGTTCAGCAGCAGGAAATTCATCACCTGATATGCATTCTGTCGGATTTAATACTACTAATTCAATGTGGACGTCAGATATGAATTTTACAACAGGTACCAATGCAGGGGGTGCGGTTACATTCGGACTTGTTTCTGAATATGTATTTGATTCATCAGGTACATATAATATTCCAGCGGTTTATGAAGCGTTGCAAGCTGTTAGTAGTTCTGGTGAGCAGACCCAGTTAAATTATATCCAAAATGCTGACTTTACAGATGCAAGTTTTAGTATTCCGATAGGTACCAATACTGTTCCTTTAACAACTTTAAATGGTATTCCTACTGTTACCGATCCTGAATTCACATTATTAGCTTATCCTAATCCTGCAACTAATTTTGTTCAGGTATCCTATAACTTAAAGCACAGTGCTCCTGTAACTATGGAAATACTTGACATTCTTGGCAATACAGTTACTATTGTTCTGAATAATCAAACTCAAGCCCCTGGAATTCAAAGTTCGATGATTAATGTTTCAAATTTAAGTTCTGGTGTTTATATGATCAGGACAAAAATTGGTGATACTATCATTACTAAAAAACTAACGAAGATTTAATTCAGTATTTCTAAAAGAAATTTATGAAGCCCGAGCAGAAATGTTCGGGCTTTTTTGTTCAAGTGTTTTTAATAATTTGAAATATGTTGGAGAATTATTAATAATTAAATTTTTTGCTATGAAGTTCTCCGATTATAAGAATCATTTCAACATACATCTTAATTGGAATTGAAACCAATACCAGATATTTGAAAGATTAATTTGTTTAGTTTTACATCATTAAAATAAAGCCCATTTGAAAGCTATTAGATTAAAGAAATTAGAACCTTCTATTTTTGTAGTAATAACTATTCTAAACCTATTCCCTGTTTTATTTACTACGTTTGTTCCTACTTTAGACGGTGCTTGCCACTTGTATAATTCAAAACTAATGAATTATCTTTTGTTCAGTGCGCCTGGAAGTATCAACGATTTCTTTACTTTTAATCATGAACCCGTTCCGAATTATTTCGGGCATATCCTTCTTTGTTTCTTCAATCTCGTTTTTCCAGCGTGGTTTGCCGAAAAGTCCTTGATAGTAGTTTATTTGTTGTTGTTCCCCTTATCTTTCAGAAGTCTGATAAAAACTATTTCTCCTCACAACTTATTTTTAAGTTATCTCATCTTTCCATTTACTTACAATATCATTTTTTTCTATTTAGGATTTTACAATAATTGTTTTGCAATTATCTTTATGCTTCTTGCTTTGAAGTATTGGATAACTAATGAAGAGGATTTAAATCTCTTTTCAAATCAATTGAATCCCCGAAAAATGCAATGGAGAAAAAGGATATTCTTTATAATACTACTCCTGCTAACTTACTTTTCTCACATGTTTATATTTGCAATATTATTATTTATAATCAGTATTCAAATTCTGATTAAGGCAACTATGAATGCAAAAACATTTTCTATCATTATTAAAAAATCAACCACTCTTATTTTACTATCAATCTTTCCTTTAATTTTTATATTCTTTTATTTCCATTCCAGAAAATCAACGGGGGAAATAGATTACATGAAATTTAAAGAGCAATTATTCTGGCTCAAAAATTTAGTAATTACATATGATGAAGACCCTGTATTTGTTGGAATACTTTTCTATTCATTTTCTATTTTATTAATTTCTGCCTTTGCATATCGAATTAATTCTGCCCGTCAATTGAGGAAAGCAAACGGTACAATTAATTTATTTTTATCGTTTAAGAACTCTATAATTATTTCTGATTTTTATCTTATCTCATCAATTTTACTTCTTATGTTGTACTTTATAATACCTGATGGTGATGGGGTTGCAGGTTATGTTACTTTAAGATTAGGGCTGCTATTTTTTATAATTGTATCCATTTGGATTGCTTCTCACAATTTGCCGAAATGGTTAAGCATAGTAATAATTTCAATAATTCTTGTTTGTCATTTTAAATTGAATATTGATAGAATGGATACTGTAAAATCATTGAATTCAATTGCAGTAGATATTACAAAACTTTCTCAACAAATTGAACCGAACAGCATTGTTCTTCCGCTTAATTATTCAGATAATCCGCACTTCGTTCACTTTTCAAGTTATATTGGTGTTGAAAAGCCAATTATTATTTTGGATAATTACGAATGCTCCCGTGGTTGGTTCCCTCTTTTATGGAATCTTAAATCAATGCCGTCAACAATGATTGGAAATATTAACTCTGAACAACCTTGTATTTATCCACATGGAAAAGGGAATAATCCTCCTGTAAAAATAGATTATGTTTTTATATTAGGAAACATAGATTTGAGAACTGATTCATGCAATGAAATGATTAAAAAAAGTATTGTTGATAATTATAATTTGATACCGAACAATTCTGATTTAATGAAATTATATAAACTTAAATGAACCTTAATCTCTTTAAAATAATTACCTTTGTATCCTTAGTAAATAAATAAACAATTATATGGATTTTCTATCACCGGAACTAAATGACTATATTGAATTACATACCCGACCTGAATCGGATGTGCTGAAAAGATTAAACAGAGAAACTTATGCCAAGATGATGATGCCCCGAATGCTGAGCGGTCATCTTCAAGGGCAGGTTTTGAGAATGTTTAGTAAAATGATTAAACCTAAAAAGATACTTGAAATCGGAACTTTTACAGGATATTCAGCGCTTTGTTTGAGCGAGGGTTTAAGTGAAGGGGGCATACTACATACAATTGATATAAACGAAGAATACTCTGAAATTGTTAATCGTTATTTCAAAGAAGCTGGTATTGAAAATAAAATTAAACGATATATAGGAAATGCTCTTGATATTATTCCTTCGATTAAAGAATCTTTTGATTTGGTTTTTATTGATGCGGATAAGGAAAATTATTCCAGCTATTATGATTTAGTTTTTGATAAAGTTCCAAAGGGTGGTTATATTCTGGCAGATAATGTTCTGTGGAGTGGAAAAGTTTTGGAAAATCAAAAAGACATGGATACAGATACCAAAGCAATTGTTGCATATTGCAATAAGGTTCAGAAAGATGAACGGGTAGAGAATGTTTTATTTCCGATAAGGGATGGAATTATGGTTGCCAGGAAAATAGTATAACATGAGTAAATTTAAATTTGGCAAAAGAAAATTTAAATGGATTGGATACTTTTATCTTTTAACTGGTATTGCATGCTTATTAATAGGATTGCAAAAAATAGTTATCAAAGATCCCTTATGGAAAATAGCTGTTGTTCTTGGAATCAGTTTTATAATTCTTGTTATAACCTTCAGGAAATATAGAGTCAGGAAAACAAAATAATCCTGAATTTAGTAACTCTGTTTATTATTCGGATATCTTTTAAAGTAAACTACTTTTACTTTTTCTATCAATACCTTTTTTAATTCATCAACGTTTTCTTTCGTAACTGCGGAGACAAAGATAACCGGATTATCATTCCTATCATTAGTTGCCCCCGATTTATTAAGCCATGATTTCTTTAAATCTTCCAAACTGAAATTCACATCCGACTTTGGAGATAAATCATCTTCATCTTGTTTGATAAAGGAATAAGCGTCTATTTTATTAAAGACAAGAATCGTTGGTTTATCGCTTGCCTTTATATCCACCAAGGTCTGATTGACAACATTTATCTGGTCTTCAAAAGAGGGATGAGATATATCAACAATATGAATAAGTATATCCGCTTCTCGAACCTCATCCAAGGTAGATTTAAAGCTCTCTACCAAATCATGTGGCAGCTTTCGGATAAAACCGACAGTATCAGAAAGGAGGAAGGGAATACTATCTATCACCACCTTACGAACTGTTGTATCAAGTGTTGCAAATAATTTATTTTCTGCAAACACATCTGACTTACTTATCAGGTTCATGATGGTAGATTTACCTGCATTGGTATAACCAGTCAATGCAACCCTTATCATATCCGAACGCTGCTTCCGTTGTGTTGCAGTTTGTCTTTCAATTTCCTTTAGCTTCTCTTTTAATCTTGAAACTTTTGTTTTGATAATACGCTTGTCGGTTTCAATTTCTGTTTCGCCTGGACCGCGCATTCCTATACCGCCTTGTTGCTTTTCTAAGTGAGTCCACATGCGGGTTAATCTTGGAAGGAGGTATTGATATTGTGCTAACTCAACTTGTGTTTTTGCTTGTGCTGAACGAGCACGTTTTGCAAATATATCGAGGATTAAAGTATTGCGGTCAAGGATTCTGCATTCCAGAATCTTTTCGATATTTTTTATTTGGGAACCTGATAATTCATCATCGAAGATGACAGCATTTATTTTATTTTCTTTTACGAAATCTCTTACTTCATTCAGTTTTCCTGAACCGATAAACGTTCTTGAGTCGGGTGTAGACATTTTCTGAACAAATGTTTTTACGGTAACAGCACCTGCAGTTTCTGCCAGAAAAGATAATTCTTCGAGATATTCTTTCGATTCTTTTTCGCTTTGGTCTTTTGTGATTAATCCTATTAATACAACTTTCTCTTGTTGCTTATGGGTGGAATAAGGGCTTTTCTCCATCAAGAATTATTTAGTTCTCAAGCCTTCGATAAAAGAAATCAACGAATCTTTCTCGGCAGCAGAGAGATTGTTATAGGCAGGCATCGGAGTTTTTCCATCATTGATAATCTGCAATTCTTTACCATGGTCAATTGTGGAGAGACTTAAATCGGCAGAACCATTATTTCCCAAATTACCTTTGGGTCCATGGCAGCTTTGGCAATTGCTTTTGTATAGTTCCATTCCGCTGATTGCTTGCCCTTCAGGAGTTGGTTTTACCTTTGGATGTTTCCCCATTTCTGCAATTCCATAAGCTCCGACAACAAATAAAAATGCAATAACTGCCAATGCCTTGTTTTGCTTTTTAAACCCAATAACAGCCATTGGTATGGCAGCTAAAATAATAAGAATTTTAATAAGCAGCATCCTGTGAAGAATGCCTCCCATAAGCACTATCATCCATACACCTGTAATCAAAAACAGGGTGCTGATAATCATTTCAGGGACTTTCATTACTTTGGTTAAACTGTTTAGCGATTTACTTTTGTTTGCAACCAACAAGATGGTTTTAACAAGATAGAGCAATAGAAATAGATTTACTACAACAAGGTGGACTAGTTTAATGTTTGAGAATGTCATTTTGATTTAGGGTTAAGGGTTTTTGATTTATGATTTTTTTAAGATTGCAAAGATACGGAAATTAGTGAAGAGTGAAGAACTAAGAGTGAAGAATGGGTTCAACTTTTCACTGATTTATCACCCTTTCAATCTTTTCTTTCAATAAGGGCAAGTCAGATTTAATAGTATTATAAACTGTCTCTGAGGAGACTCCAAAATATTCATGCGATATTTTATTCCTCATATCTTTCATTAATTGCCATTCAATTTCAGGATGTTCAGATTTAAATTCTTTGCTAACCTTTTGAGCTGCCTCTCCTATAATCTCAAACCTTCTGATTACAGCATCCATGACAAGAATATTTTTAGAAAATTCAAATTCAGTAAACTCACCGATATATTGATCAATAAATTCAATAGATTCCAGAATATCATGCAGATAAACGCTATCGTCTCTATCCCTCATAATATACTTATTGCCTCAGCCAGAACCCTTTCACGGATCGAAGATTTGATCGCCTTAAACTCTACAATATCAGTCTTTATGGAGAGCGTTTCAGTCAATTCATTTTCGAGTCTTAACAGTTGAAACAAAGTAAAGGATTCCGATGCCTCAATCAAAATATCTATGTCGCTTCCTTCGCTTTGTTCATTTCTTGAAAACGAACCGAATAAGGAAGCATGCTTTATCGGATATTTCTTTAATACCTCAACAATTTGGGCTTTGATAGTTTCTATATTCATGATGCAAAGATACGGAAATTAGTGAAGAGTGAAGAACTAAGAGTGAAGAGTGGGTTCAATTCTTCACTCTTAGTTCTTCACTATTTTCCCTCTCATACCAGTCAATGAGCCTGTCGAATTGCCGGTTTGAATCTCATAAAAATAAACTCCATTGCTTAAATTGGAGATATTGATGACAGATGATTGTTGATTGTTGATTGATTGGGAATAAACCGCTCTGCCTAAAACATCGGTAATGATTAATTGAGAATTGAGAATGGAGAGTTGAGAATTATAGCTGAGGGTGAAGGTGCCGGAGGTGGGGTTGGGGTAGAGGGAGATTGAATTGCTATTTGTTATTTCATTAATTCCTGATAAAGTATCAGGAGTATATTCCCAAAAATCTATCGCATTAGGAAAAAGCGAATCATATCCAATTCCAACGTATCCATTATTTCCAATAGTAAAGGCTGAAGATTTATTTCTACCTACAGGAATTGAAGATTTTTGAAACCAATAGTTTGAAGTTGGATCATATTCCCAAAAGTCTGCATACCGAAAAGATGTAAACCAACAACCTGTTCCGATATAACCTTTATTATTCAATGAAAATCCAATTGCATACCATCTTCCTAAATTTCCAACACTTGCTTTTTGTGTCCATGTATTTGTTGAAGGGTCATATTCCCAAAAATCAAGAAGTGGATTTGGTAGAGTATCTAATCCAGTTCCAACATAACCTTTTGAACCAATTGCAAAACCAACAGCACCTTGTCTTGGATTCCCCGCGAAGTTAGCCATTTGAGTCCACGAATCTAAAATAGGGTCGTATTGCCATAGTTCATTACTATCAATTCCAACATATGCTTTCGAATTTATAACAAAACTGATATTTCCAGCTTTCCCTACACTATCAAAATTTGATTTTTGAATCCAAGTGTTTGATTGCGGGTTATATTGCCAAACATCTTTTAAGACACCACTAGTAGTTGAACCACCAGCTCCAACATAACCCATGCTATCAATAGAAAAACCAAATGCTCCTGATCTTGCTAATCCACCAAAATCAGCAATTTGAGTCCAAGTATTTGATAGGGCGTCATATTGCCAGAAATCCTTATAATAATTACTATTGGATAAATCGCAACCCGTTCCAACAAATCCATTATTGCCAATAGAAAATACTGCTGCATAAACCCTTGGAATACCTCCAAAATTTGCTTTCTGAGTCCAATAATCAGCTTTTGAAATAATTGAACTTACAATTATTAATAGAAAAAGAATTATTTTTTTCATGGTTTATTATTTTTGATTGAAGAACGGAAGAATTTAATTAAAAGTATTCTACCTATATATTATAGTAAGCATCAAAATTAAGGAAAAGAATCGGGTTATGGATGATTGATGGAAGTATTTTTATACCTCATTTCCCAAGTGCCAAAAATCATTTTATTTCTATTTTTAGGTGTTTTATGCCAAAAATGGCTGTTTTTTCCTTTTTTTAATGATTAATTTTGATGATTATAGGTCTTTTTTGAAAATCTTCACGGGAGCAATCTTTTCCCTAAAGGTTGCTACCGTTGTCCTAAAGGTTGCTACCTTCACCCGAACGGTTGCTACCTTTACCGGGGCGGTTGCTTCCTTTACCGACACGGTTGCTACCTTCACCATAACGGTTGCTACCTTTTCCAACACGGTTGCTATCTTTGCCACACGGCAGCAACCGTCATCCGAAAGGTTGCTACCTTTATCGGAAAGGTTGCTATCTTTATCGGAAAGGTTGCTACCTTCATCGGAACAACAAAAAAAGATGATTAATTATCAGATAAAAATAAAAAAGCAGCCCTGAATTAATTAAAATTCAGGGCTGCCATTTTGATTGGATGATTAACGGATTATTGTGCCGTTTTGACCAATTCCTGATTAATTATTGCGAAAGTGTAAACCGTATCGTCAGCCCGACATTGAGGTTCGATGTAGGGAAAGTAGTGGATACATAAGGCGTATTGATGATATCGCTGATGAAGAACTGGATATTAAATCGCTGGTTGATAACATAATCTGCCGTGGTTTTTACGGTAACAACGGTAACTCCTGCCACCGGAAGATTGGTGTCGTCAGCCAATTGGCGGATGATGGTTTTATCCCTTCGGATGGAACAATCGAGTTTCAGGACAAGGTCATTTTTAGGTTTTGTAGAGCCACCGAATGAAATGGGGAAAATAAAATTCTTGAGGCGGTATCCTGTTCCAAAAACAATTTCATTGCTCTTAACTTCGGTAATCTGTGAGTTTACAAAACTGAGGGAAATCATACGGCTTTGCTTGATGTCAAATCGTAATTGCAAACTGTTTTTCAGGGTAGCATCAATGCCGATAAGGGGAGTGAATGCTTCTGAAATTGTAGCCTGCGACAAATCGAATTTAGAATAGAAATCGCCCACTGCATTGGTGTCAAAAGAGGCGCCATTGCGCGATACGTAATTGATTTCGCTGTTATAAGCATTTGCATTATAGGTGCATTGATAACCATGAGTAAGGTTGATGCTGGTAAAAATCTTTGCCAGTTCCGGAATCTTTGATAAACCATCGTAAGTAACCCTCCAGTTAGGCATCGGAATATCAAGGAACGGATTGTTTATCCTCACCGAACCCGGGTTCTGACCACCATAAGCAGCTAAGAAAGCAGGTAACAAAACTTCCTGCGATGTTTTGCTGTAGCCTCTTGGGAAACCATAATTATCAGCACCTGATTGAAATTCGGGATGAGCGGTTGCCCAGTTAGGATTAGATTCTGAAAGGCGCCATGCAATTTGATTTCGGTAGTTTTTAAAATTATCGAAAGTGGCACTTGAATAATCACTTCTGTCAGGAACAAAAGCTGTGTTGATGGCAAGAAATGAAATGCTGAAACTGCCGTTTTGCAATTCATTGGTTGCATTAACCGGTCCTCCTGGATATTGCTCTTTTAAAAAGGAAGAATAATTTTGGGTGAAGTTCCTTAATACATTCACTTCAATCTTAAAATTCTTGACAGGTTCGATGGTAGCTCGCCCTGTAATATTCTGGGTATATGATTGCGTAAACGGCAATGTTTGCAGCGAATCATAAGATAACCATTTATTATTAATCGCCTTGGTCCGGATATCATTGTTGTTATACATCCAATAAGGGTCGTTGATAGGACTGCCTTGTTCACCAAATGCAAAACCAAGACCGGGCTGTGAAGGTCCTCCACCTGATGGACTGAAATTATTACCTAAAATATAAGGTCGAGGCAAATAACCTGGAAGCATGGTACCATTTGTTTCACTATAGGTGGCAGATACTGTTTTGAGCATCATCAGGAACTTCAGAATATCCTGTTCTACAATTGGCATTGGTTTATCTTCTGGTTTTTTAACTATCGGTTTTTTATTTTTCGCAGTGTCTTTAGGAGTCTTTATAGGTTTCTTTTCGATAGGTTTTTTTGGTGGAGGAGGAGAATTAGCTTTCTTTAAGAATGGAACCTTATTGTATAAGGTCAGGAAGTTCAATTGACCATTTAACTGTTTTGTATTTGCGTTTTGTAAATTATTTCCGATGTTAATACCAGGTTGAGGAAGAGGACCGGCAAGCCAATCGTAATCGGCTCCGTACTTAGCATTTAAGGTTATAAAATCCAATAGCGGAATTTTATTGATAGGAACAGTATAATTAAAATTAGCTGTATGATGATAATGAACTGTTCGCCCTAAGCCATAAAAATTCTTTTTAACTGAATCAACCTTTTGCTGGGTGTCAATAGCACCTTCCGGTTCATCAACCCTTGAATTGTTTACCGCATGGAAATCGAATTTCAAGGACTTGGTAAGATCAAACTTAAGGTCATAAATCCTATCCATGATAAAGTTTTTATTATAGAAGGTAGGAAGCGGAATATCACCCGCAGTCTCAACTGTGTTTCTTAACTGTGTCTGTTCATATAACCTGTCAACATCAGTCCTGAAACCAATGGTGGATGGAAGGTAGTAAAAATTGAAGTCCTTTAAAAGCTTAAAAAATTTCGGTTGGAATAAACTGATCTTTGCAAAAGGCGTAACGCTTTTGGGAACATTAGTAAAATTATAGGCAATAGCACCTTTATAATCCTTCATGTTATCATACTGTATCAAATAATTAGTATGATCCATTTCTGAATATGCATAGGTAAGTGAGAAGTTTTCTATGTCATAAATATGTGGCTTATCTTTAGCATTATTGCCCACTTTTGTTTTCCTGACATTTGTAAAATTAATACTCTTTCTTGTTGTCAGATCTTCGGAAACCTGGGCAAGTGAGTCCTGTTTTTTTACTGAACCGGCATCATTAATAGAATTCTGCAATAATATATCAGGGTCGTTAGGATCATACTGAGGTTTATCAATAATATGTGAATAGCCTACATACATAGGTATTTTTATTCCGGATTTAGGAGGCAGGAATTTCCCTAATTCAATAGAGGCGGAGGCATCAATAGTGGTAATATCATCCTTGCCGACCTGGTTTAAACTCTGATCAATACTTCCAAATCCTGCAGTTCTTTTACTTCCGGCTACTGTGACAGTTCCAAGGTCAGCTAATTTGGTAATTGCCCGAACATTGGCAGCCCATCCTCCGTTTTCAACGAAATCAGTGAGCCGTAACTCATCCACCCAGATTTCAGCACATTTTGGTAAACCGTCATCGTGAGGGTTAGATGGATCTTTTTTAGGATTTCTCACACCAATCATTATCGTCTTAACCCCTGCTAAACTTGGGTTACCTTTTACAGTAATTGTTCTGCCTCCATGCCCGTCAGGGTCTATATCAGGCACATAAAATTCAGAAGTGATAGATTTTCCCAATGAATTCCTAAGTTCTTTAGCTTTTTGAAGGCTGCTTAAAAGGATATTCATGTTATTTCCATACTGCCATATTGCATTTGGATCATTAACAGGTGGAGCAGCTATGGAAGTAAACAACAACGGTACTTCGTACTCATAATAATTATCAGTAAAATCAGTGCCCATTCTCACAAAAACAGTGAGGTCACCATCATGTATTGGCTGATTGCCTGCTTGTTCGGCATGGATATACATCTGGATATTTTTATAATTGCGAACATCAAAAGACATGTTTTTATAAGCGGCACGAGCATCACCATCCTGAAGACCACAAACTTTAAAATCTAACGATTGTTCATTCAGTTTTTGAAGATTGGTTGTTGCAATATTTATCTGCTGCTGAATACCTGGAGGAAGAACATAATTAACTGGGCTTCTTGTTCCATTTTCATTCAGACTGACAGTACTTACATCAAATTGAGTTCCGGTGTTATCGTTAGGTATATATTCTCCCGGATGCAATAACGAGAAGTTGTATTTCCTCCAATCATCCCTGACCAATTGCAAATAAGCAAAACGTAAAAGAACGCTATCCGAAAATCCTTTCATAAACATACGGATAAATCGAATAGAGTTAAAATCCTGAATCTGACCAACAGTTAATTCCGGACTACGGATAGGGATTTTAAATTGGTACCAATTAACAGTAGATGTAGTATTATTGGCAAGCGTAACTGTTGCAGGAACAATATCGGTTATATAATTTTTTCCTGTATTGTTTGAATTAACCTGCGAAGGCGAAATATGCACATGATACTGATAATAATTTTCGTAAGTACTCATGGTATTATCCCTGTTGATATCTTCCGCATCAGGGATATTAGTTTCAGAAGTTGGATAAGCACCGGTAGAAATAGCAGAGTTTCCTTCAACGCCATTATATCCTTTATACCTGTCAAGAATGGTAAGTTGTAAATTATCATAATCAGAACCCATGTAATAATGATAGTCATCTGTTGATGGGTCATTATAGGCTTTTTGATATGCATTGGAACCTGCTCCGAAATTTTGAGATATTTGTGTCAGGTATGGATTAAAAAAGTTTCTTTCCTGGGCATCAATTAATCCATCTAATCCCACATCCTGGAATTGTCGGGCATTCGGATCATTCGAAAAAGCATTTACAACTGCCTGAACTGCAGGTACCCATCCCCAAACTGAAGAAGAGGTATCCATATTAAGAGAACTTCCATCTCCGGGTAATCCATTTTCATAACTTTTAAATCCATCCTTCAAAATATCTTCAGAAATGTCACCAAGATTAAAATATAAATCTCCTGAACCGACATTTTGTGACCCGTAAACATAAGGGTCCATCATCCAAAATTCAATATACTCAATGTTTGCTGCCTCAAAATCAGTAGTTTGAAGCGCTTTCATAATACCTCCCCACCTCGTTTCAGGGTTTTTTAAATATCCAGAACCGTCCTGAATCCCTTTAGCATAAGCATTATCTGTAACTACATAGTTGTAAGGTCCTCGTTCTCTTGGATAATACCCAACATTCATTACAGCAAGTGTTGTCGGCTGACCATTTGCAGGAGTTTCGTTGGGGAAGATTTCTGTTTCAAGAACCTGTCTCACAAAATGACTGGATTGTAAAGTAGGATTACTTGAAATATAAGATGGTGTAAGGCTATTATTTAAAACAAATAACGGGTCAATATTATACCAGTTAAACAAGGCGCGATTATAACCATAAGCAAGATTATTAGAAAGTGCAGCTTCAGGAAATAATATTGGTTGCCCCTGCGGAACACTGGCAAGATACCATGTAGAAACATTTTTAATATCTATCGGTGTTGAACTGGCTTCAAAATCATCAATATAAGCTGTTCCGCCACTTCCGATAACCTTTGGATACCCGGGAATAAACTGTGCAAATTCTCCCTGTAATGTAAAGCTCGATGGCTCTTTTGTATGAATAAATGGAATTTTATCAACCATTTTGGTAATGAATCTCGAATCTGTTTTATAATTCCAGTCAAATCCATAAATGCTATTACTTATCGGTTCATCGCCAATCAGGACTTTTTGAGTCAATGGACGCTCAGTCAGGTGAAGGAAAGTTCCACCGATAGTAAAATCATTATTAACTTTAAAATCCAGTCGTGTTCCCCATAGGGTTTTCGATTGAATATTAAATAATGAATTACTCTCTAAATTAACCTTTATCGGAGTCCCTGAAGCAAGAATTCCCTGGTTAATGATTTTTACTTTCCCCAATGTATAATCAACAGTAAAATCAACGTTCTCTGTTAATTTAACCCCGCCAGCAGTAACCGTAACTGAGCCTTGTGGAATATTCAATGCGTTCAAAGAAATCTCTGAACCATTAGCACTTTGAAAACTACCTCTCAGATAAAACTTATCAAATTCGGGCAATTGCATAGCAGCAGTTTTAGTTGAATCATAAAGTGCCTGATAAACATATCTGTTCGCTATCAACTGCTCAGTAGTATCGAATTTACTTCTAAGATATTTCCCGAAAGGTTCTGCCTCCGGGAAAATAACCCTGCCATTTGCCGAATTAATTGTGATGCCTTCCAGGAAGTCAAAAACACCATCAGGTTGAGGATTTTTATTCTGATCTAATCTATCTAAATTCAAAACAGTTAAAAGCGGAACTCCATTAAAATTTTTCCCTTGTGGAATAAAATTCACCTTTGTCCCCGTTGCATCATTAAGATATAAAACATCCAACCTGAAGTTAGTTGGCGATATCTGGTAAGCCCCCAAAGAATAAATGTTCTTCATCATCAGCTTCCACATCGGAACAGTCGGATTTGCATTTTCACTCTTCAAGAGTTTTACTATTCTGCCAGCCTTGTATGGCACTATTCTCTATGGTTTGATTACTAACATGCAAAGGGCAAAAGGTGCCAACATGATTCTTGCTGCATGGCGAGCTTTAAAGGCACAATTAGACCTTATCATGGCTCCTGTACAAGCAAAAATGAATACTTTAGACCCATTAGATGCGGCTATTGTGTGCCAATATTATAATTTTCACGTGAAAGGAATGGGAGGGTCGCACGCACAGGTGTTTGAAGGAGAACCTGGTACACTTGCAGGTGAAATTGATTTAATATTGCCGGTAGGACCAAAAGGTTGCAGTTATGGAATCAAGATTTATAATGCTGACAGAACAAGTTTTTTATGGACTCAGCCATTCGATATTACACATTTAACCTTAGGCGGATTTGTTTCAGGCTCTTTGCAACAACTTTCTGTAGTCATTGTTCATCATGGAGTGATATTATCAGAAAGCGATATAATATCAGTGCGGGCAAAATAAAAACGTACTGAAATAATCGGCGAAAAAAACAGCCATCGGATTAAAAATTCGATGGCTGTTTTTATTATCCATCACCCAAAAAGACATAAAAACCCTATAGATAGATATGTGTATATCTAAAGATAGATATGAGCATACCTAAAGATAGATATGAAATCCGTAAAGATAGATATGAGTATACCTAATGATTGACATGAACTCCGAAAAGATAGAGATGATCCCCGCAATGATAGATATGAACTCCGAAAAGATAGATATGTATATATATAAAGATAGAGATGAACACCGAAAAGATGGATATGTACACCGAAAAGATAGATATGTGTTCCCCCATATGTCTCCTTAGATTTATTGTTTCAGGTTGTCCCGATTAATCGGGAATCATTTTCTCCATTGAAAAACCTGTTTTTAAGGATAAAAAACGATATTTCCACTCCTTATATATATAGCCACCAAAAATTTGTTTACTTTTACATCTTAATTAAATTATAGACATTATGAGGAAATGGATACTGGTTTTTTTGCTTTTGATTGGGATGAGGGGGATGGGGCAGGTGATGTTTCAAAAGACTTATGGGGGAACTGGAGATGATTATGGTCAATGTGTTCTACAGACAACTGATGGAGGATATATTATTTCTGGAACTACAAAAAGTTTTGGAACAGGAAATGATGATTATTATTTGATTAAAACAAATGCAATTGGAGATACATTATGGACACGCACTTATGGAACTTTTAATAATGAACAAGAATGTTTTGTTAGCCAAACAAATGATGGTGGTTATATAATTTCAGGGAATTCTTATGACACTACTGGTCAATGTAATTTTTATTTAATTAAAGCAAATAGTAATGGCGATACTTTATGGACAAAAAACATTTTTATATTCACATTATAATAATAATGTATCTGTTCAACAAACTCTCGATAATGGATATATAATTGCCGGGGAGACTAGATGGGGCCAAGGTTATTCAAATATTTTTTTACTTAAAATAAATTCCAGTGGTGATACTTCTTGGACTAAGTCTTATGGATTTTCATTTGAATCAGATTATGCAAACTCTATTCAACAAACATCAGATGGGGGTTATATAATTACAGGTTCCCATGGAAGTACAACAGGTCAAGGATTTCTATCATTATTAAAAACCAATTCAAATGGAATAACGCAATGGTATAAAATTTATCGTGAAGATTATAGTGGTTATGGAAATTGTGTACAACAAACTGTAGATGGAGGATTTATTATTACAGGAGATGCAATCGGTGGTGTTTATTTAATTAAAACTGATTTTACAGGTAATATTTCATGGTCTAAAACATATGGCGGAAGTGGTAATGATGGTGGAAATATTGTTAAACAAACCTCTGATAGGGGATATATTATTGTTGGAACAACGATGAGTTTTGGAATAGGCGGTGACAATGTATATTTAATTAAAACGGATTCTATTGGAGATACTTTGTGGACTAAAACTTATGGAGGATTTTATAATAATGAAGGGGCATATGTGCAACAAACAACAGATGGAGGATATATTATAACAGGTTCTACAAATAGTTATGGTGCAGGTGGTTTTGATATATATTTAATAAAAACGGATTCTCTCGGAAATAGTGGTTGTCACC
>Ga0206937_10087_pt1 | contig 27037 bp, 27 predicted proteins | sample Alteio_BWOrgHeat_11_FD_152923 | JGI IMG/M metagenome (GOLD analysis project Ga0206937, IMG submission 152923) | Enriched cells from forest soil in Barre Woods Harvard Forest LTER site, Petersham, Massachusetts, United States -... | ecosystem: Environmental > Terrestrial > Soil > Temperate forest >... | reverse complement strand
CGAACCATACGCGTTCCTACGGTTACACGATCGAGCCCACCACCGCCACCGGGTTTACCCACGCCCAAAAGGGCGCATTTGCGGCAATGATTAGTGAAAAGTTCGCGATTTGACAACAAATTTTTTCAATTCCTTTTGAAAATCAGGGGATTTGTGCGTATTGGGCGCGTTTTTTTGTCCAGTGTTATCATTCTTAACATGTTACACATGAACGAGATTCGTTTTAATACAAGTTGGAGGCGGGTTTTGGGGTTGTGTCTCAAATTGAGGCACAAATACTTGCACGGACGAGGCGGGAATTTCATTGATGGCGAGCAACTTGCCCCGGGGCGGTGATTTAGCTCATTGGAGGCAAAAAGACAGGAAGATGGAACGAAGCTTGCTGATTCCGTTGGCGATGCGTGACTTGAGAACCATTAGCCGTCCGCTGTTTGCGGCAAACAAGGCCAATCGGCCGGTTTTTTGACCTAACCATATGCCCTCATTTACATACGTTGCCCGGGAGACCGCGACAGGCCGGGAGATTCGCAACACGGTGGAAGCCGTGACGGAGCAGGCGGCCATCACCGCGCTGTTGAACCGCAATCTCCTCGTCGTTTCCATCCAGGAAAAGGTCGGCAAAAAAGGCGGCAACTGGCGACGATGATTGACGCGGGCCTCGCGATGGTGACGTGCCTGCAGGCGCTCGCGGACCAGACGAGCCACAAGGTGATGCGCGACGTGATCAAGGACGTCTGCGCGCGGGTGGAGGGCGGCGACAGCTTTTCCGAGGCGCTGGGCAAGCATCCGAAGGTTTTCAACAAGCTGTTCGTGTGCATGGTGAGCGCGGGTGAAAAGGGCGGCTTGCTCGCGGAAATCCTGGGGCGGCTCGCGACCTACCTGGAAAACACGGCCCGCCTGCGCCGCAAGGTCAAGTCCTCCATGATGTACCCGATCGTGGTCACCGTGGTCGCGATTTGCATCACGATCTTCCTGCTGGTGAAGGTGGTGCCGGTGTTCGGCGAAATCTTCGACAGCTTCGGCGCGAAGCTGCCGGCCCCGACGCAGTGCCTCATCACGCTCAGCAATTTTGTGAAGTCCTGGCTGATCCTGATCCTGATTGCGATGGGCGGGGCGGTCTATGGCTGGCTTTACTTCATCAAGACGAAGCCCGGCCGCGAGTTCTGGGACTCGCGCCGCATCAAGCTCCCGATCTTCGGCCACATCGCGCACAAGATCTGCCTGGCGCGCTTCACACGGACATTTGCGTCATTGATTCGCAGCGGCGTGCCCATCCTGGACGTGATGGGCATCGTCTGCAACACCTGCGGCAACGTGGTGATGGAGAAGGCGATCAAGACGGCGTCGGTGGACATCGAGCGCGGCGAGGGCATTTCCTCGGCGCTGGCGAAGCATCCGGTGTTTCCGAACATGATCATCCGCATGATGTCGGCGGGCGAGCAGACCGGCAAGATTGACTCCATGATGGAGCGCATTTCGGACTTTTTGGACGAGGAGATTGAGACGGTCCTGTCGGGCCTGACGGCGTTGATCGAGCCGCTCCTCATTGTTTTCCTGGGCGTCGTCGTCGGCGGCATCGTGATCTGCATGTTCCTGCCCATCTTCAAGATGAGCGAGATCATCAATCCGCACCACTGACCCGGGCGTCCGGGAGGGTTGTAGGTTAATGGTTGGAGCGTTGTCCCGTTTGCGGGACAACGCTTTTTTTTACGCACGGGGGCGTGCCATGGAAGATTTTGCGCGGCGGCGCAACAATCCCGCTTGCCCGCGCGCACGCATTTGTTCTAGCCTCGGCCAATGGCAAAAGTTCTCCTGGTGGACGACGAGTTGACCATGGTGCAGATGGTGACCGAGCGGCTGCGCCAGGAGGGCCATGAGGTGTTTCCCTGCACCAACTCGAAGGACGCGTTCGCCGCGCTGGAGAACCACAACCCGGAAATCGTCGTCACGGACCTTTACCTGGACAAGACACGGGCGCACGGGCTGGAGATTTTGCAGAAGGCGCGGTCCATCACGCCGCCGGCGAGCGTCATTGTGATCACGGCATTCGGCACCATCGAGACGGCGGTGGAGGCGATGAAGAAGGGCGCGTATGACTACCTGGAAAAGCCGTTCAAGCTGGACGAGCTGCTGCTGTGCATCCAGCGGGCGCTGTCGTACAACGAGGCGATTTCCGAGAACCATTACCTGAAGAAGCAGCTCCGGAAGAAGTACCAGTTCAGCCAGCTCATCGGCACGGCGCCGAAGATGCAGGAGGTGTTCACGATGATTGAGCGGGTGGCGGACACGGACACGACGATCCTCATCCTGGGCGAGAGCGGCACGGGCAAGGAGCTGGTCGCGCGGGCGCTGCATTTCAACAGCCGGCGGCAGTCCGCGCCGTTCATCCCGGTGAACTGCAGCGCGCTGCCGGAGAACCTGCTGGAATCGGAGCTGTTCGGCCATCGCAAGGGCTCGTTCACCGGCGCGATGAACGACAAGCAGGGGCTTTTCCAGGAGGCGGACGGCGGGACCATTTTCCTGGATGAAATCGGCTCGATGTCGCCGCTGTTGCAAAGCCGTTTGTTGCGCGTGCTGCAGGAGCGGGAGGTCCGCCGGGTGGGCGACAACGTGCCGACCTACATCAACGTCCGCGTGCTGGCCGCCACCAACGAGCCGCTGGAACAAAAAATCAAGGACGGCTCGTTTCGCGAGGACCTGTATTACCGGCTGAATGTGATCGCCATCAATTTGCCCGGGTTGCGCGAGCGGCGCGACGACATTCCGCTGCTGGTGGCGCATTTTCTCAAGGACAAGCTGAGCCCCCGCACGGGCCAGCCCATCCGGATCACGCGGCAGGCGTTGCAGGCGCTGACGGCGCACGACTGGCCGGGGAACGTGCGCGAGCTGGAAAACGCCATCGAACGCGCCGCCACGTTGTGCGAGGGCAACATCATCCAGCTTCGCGACCTGCCGCCGGCGCTGGTTCCGGCGTCGGCCCGCGGGAACGACGCGGCCTCGGGAATGGGCGACATCGCCGAGCTGCCGGCGACGGCCGCGCAGCCGGTGAAATCCTCCGCCGGGGAGGAGGCGGCGGCACCGGCGGTTTCGCCGGGAGGCGCCCCGGCGAGCAGCCTGCCGTTGAAGGACTTTTTGCGGGAGCAGGAGGTGACCTACCTGAACCGGGTCCTGGCGCAGAACGGAGGGGACAAGGAGCGGGCGGCCATCCAGCTTGGGGTGAGCCTGGCGACGCTTTATCGCAAGCTTTCCGAGGACGAGCGGGTTTGAACCGGCGTGTCGCAAGTTATTGATGATCAAGTTAAAGTGATTTTCTGACGGGGCAGGGGCGGGAGATTTTTGAACGAAAACTATTGATTCGGCGGGGTGATTGTGCTAGAAACGAGGCAGTTAGATAACTCTCTATACACGGCTTGGAAAATCTTCAGTTGAAAATCCTTTCAGTGAGATTTGAATCCCGAAGGTCGGGAACGGTGTGGAAGGGGCAGTAGTCTACAGCAGAAAGCCTAGCAGTCATCATGAGCACTCGTTTATACATCGGCAACCTCTCATACAACACCACCCAGGATCAGCTTCAGGAGCTTTTCTCGGAACATGGGACCGTGAACGAAATTGATTTGATCATGGACAAGTTCAGCGGCCGCCCGCGCGGCTTCGGGTTTGTGACCATGGAAACCAAGGAAGGCGCGGAGGCCGCCATTCAGGCCCTCAACGGCAAGAATGTGGACGGCCGCGACCTGACGGTCAATGAAGCGCGTCCGCGCGAGGAGCGCGCCCCCCGTTCCGGCGGCGGTGGCGGCGGCGGTGGCTATCGCGACCGTGGCGACGACCGCGGCGGCCGGCGCGATTACAGCCGGTAATCATTGATTGCCAATTTGGGCGCGGGACCGAAAGGTTCCGCGCCTTTTTTGTTGGTTCCGGCAGCGCACCATGCCAGCATGGCCTCGGACAGGCGCCACAACTGAATGGAACAGCCCATCGAAATTGAAGGCCGGGTCCTGGCTGTTCTGGCCGGGACGATGTTCCGGGTCGAATTGACCAACGGCCACATCGTGCTTGCCCACATCTCCGGCAAGATGCGGAAGCGGTTCATCCGCCTCACCGTGGGGGACCGCGTGAAGATGGAAATGTCCCCCTACGATCTCGACAAGGCGCGGATCGTTTACCGGCTGCAGTAACCGGGGGAGGATTGAGAATCGCGGGGACGCTCCGGAAAGGCGGTCAGCCCAGCTTCAGGAAATTCTTCACGATGGTGCGGCCGTTCTGGGTGAGGATGCTTTCGGGATGGAACTGGACGCCCCAGATGGGAAAGTGCTTGTGCTTGACGCCCATGATTTCGCCCTCGTCGCTTTCCGCGGTGATTTCCAGCGAGTCGGGCAGGGTGTCGCGTTTGATGACGAGGGAGTGGTAGCGCGTGGCGGAAAACGGATTGGGCATGCCGTTGAAGAGGTCCTTGCCATTATGTTTGATGGGCGAGGTCTTGCCGTGCATCATCCGGTAATTGACGACCACCTCCGCGCCGAACGTGTGGCCGATGCACTGGTGTCCGAGGCAGACGCCGAAGAGCGGGACGTGCGGGCCGAAGGTCTGGATGATCTCGTTGGACATGCCGGACTCGCGCGGCGAACACGGGCCGGGCGAAATGAGGATGCGCTCGGGCTTGAGCGCGTGAATCTGGTCAAGGGTGATCTGGTCGTTGCGATGGACCTGCAATTCCACGTGCAGCTCGCCCAAGTATTGCACGAGGTTGTAGGTGAACGAATCGTAGTTGTCGATGACCAGAACCATTGCCCACCAACCTAATGCAAAATGCACGGTTTGGGAACTTAAATTCGGCTCAATACGCTGATTGCAGCACGTCACGAATAAGCCGCATCGGCACATTGCGGCCGTGTTCGACCCGGCCAATCTTCCGGGCCAGCACGAATTTGATTTCCCCGCCGCTGACCTTTTTATCGAGCTTCATGGCCGCAAGCAGGCGCTTCAACGCGGGTGGCCCGAGCTTCACGCTGACGGGCAGGCCGGCGCGGCGGAACAATTGGCGGACACGCCGGACGTCCGCCGCGGGCAGACCGGTGAGGCGCGCGGACAATTCCGAGGCCGCGACCTGGCCGATGGCGATGGCCTCGCCGTGCAGATATTTGCCGTAGCCGGAGATGGCTTCGAGGCCGTGGCCGATAGTGTGGCCGAAGTTGAGAATCGCGCGCAGGCCGGTGTCGGTTTCGTCCTTGCCCACGACGGCGGCCTTGATTTCGCAGCAGCGCGCGACAACGTCCGCAAGAGTCTTTGGATTGCGCTTCAGCAATTGCGGCAAATCGCGCTCGAGCTTTTTGAAAAGAGCCGCGTCGTAAATGATGCCGTACTTGATGACCTCGGCGAGGCCGGAACGGTATTCGCGGGCGGGCAGGGTGCGGAGCGTGTCGAGGTCGCACAGGACGAGGCGCGGCTGGTAGAAGGCGCCGACCAGATTTTTGCCGGCCTTGAGATTGACGCCCACCTTGCCGCCGACGGAGCTGTCCACCTGCGAGAGCAGGGTGGTGGGCACCTGCACGAAGGGAATGCCGCGCAGATAGGTTGCGGCCACGAAGCCCGCGAGATCGCCGACCACGCCGCCGCCGAGCGCGACGATGAAGGACTTGCGCTCGAGGCGGTGTTGCGCGAGGCGGTCGTAACAGGATTGGACCGTCTTTAGGCTCTTGGCGGTTTCGCCGGCGGGCACGACGATGAGGACGGCGTCAAACCCGGCGCCCTGGAGGGATTTTTGCGCGAGCTTGCCGAAATGGCGGGCGACATTGCGGTCCGAGATGATGGCGCAGCGGTTGCCGAGGCCGAGTTTTTTGCAGGCGGCGCCCAGGCCGCGGAGCAGGCCGCGGCCGATGACGATGTTGTAGCTGCGATTCCCGAGCGGGACCTTCACGGTGCGCACAAAAGCAATCTTACCCGGCCCCACGCGGCAACAGCAAGCCTGCGGTGGGCCGTTTGTTTCAAAACTGTAACACTATTTTCCGCCATTTACGGGTACGCTGCCCGCGCGTGGAAGTTGTCTCGTTGAACGACAGTTTTGGGCGGCTGGCAAAAAACTGCCGCGAGACCCTGTCGCGTCTGCCGGAGCATTACCGTCGCCTCCTGACTTCGCGCCGGCAATGGGTTGGTTATGCCAGCCAGTCGTTTTTTCACAATCCCTACCTGGCCGCGGTGGACATGTTTTTCGTCCATCCCGGCGCGGTGCACGGGGCGTTGAGCCGGGTGTTTGCGAACGGCTGGGCGATGCTGGGCACCTGCGGGTTTTACAGCACCAACCGCGACAAGCTTTTCAAGAGGATCGGCCTGCACCACATAGATTCCTTCCGGGGTTGCGTGGCGGCCATCGTGGTGGACACGGTTTACGGATTCCTGCTCAGCCTGCCGGGGTTTTGTTTGAATTACAAACTGGCCGGGGTCGCGGTGGTCCCATCGGTGGTCATGGGCACCAAGGCGGCGGCGGCGGCGTGCTGGACAAGTTTTATTTCCGGCTCGCTGTTCGACACGTTTGCGGCGATGGACAGCGACGACCCGCAGAAGCGGTCGCGAGCGCCGCACTGGATCCGCTGGCTGGTGATTGACCGGTTTGAACTGAAGACGCGCAAGAAACTGATCTGGGTCTCGCTGGCGGTGTCCGTGCTGGCGACGGCGGCGATTTACTCCTTCGCGCCGGGCGGGTTGTTGAGATAAACACGGTTAGTTTAACCGCTGAGACGCGAAGACCCGGAGATACAGGGAAGGGATTTTTTATCCACAGATTGCACAGATGATTCGGAAAGGAAGCTTCAATCCTATTTTTAAAATGAGAGGCTGGTAGAACTCGCCCAATTGAAAAGAGGACCGCCTGGCCGAGACGGCGGCGGATTAACCTTCACTTCCCGGGTGTGGACGAGGCGGCAATGGCTTGAACCGTCCGGATGCGAAAAGCAACGCCGCAAACGAGACAAATAAAAGGCCGGTTGATGGCTCCGGTGTTGCTGTTTCAACCCACACACCTGGATTGGCTGACACCGACCCCAACCCCACGAACCCCGACTCCTCATCAAGGTTGCCCATATCGACAACATTGCCGGAGTCATTTTCGGTCTGGATTTGCTTGGTCTCCGCCGAGGAGGGAGGGAGAAAAACCAGCAACTCGATGTTCCAGGAGACGATGGCTCCCGACGAATCAGTGCCCAAGTTGATGCTATCCAGCGCGGGCACCCCCGGTCCACCACCGAGGTTCTGCGGGCCAACTCCGTCACTAAAATGGAAGCTCAGCAGGGTGGCCGGGGGGGTGCCCTCATAGTTGGCACCCAACGGCGCGGAAAAAGACATGAACCCGGTGACCTTGTCTGATGTTGAATAAGTCCCGCTGGCAGACGTGAAGTCATTGCCGGTGTAAGTGTATATGTAGGTCTGGGCCCGCCCGGAAATGGAACCCAGAGCGATAAAACCAAGGGCCAGCCGAACAAGGGAACGGACGTTGTTCATATAAATGTGGAGAGCGATTTGATCGTTCTTCTTCCGGGGCCTCGCGCTGCACGTCGATGTTAGCAAGAAAACCCGGCCAGTCCATAAGAATCTGGAAAAAATGAATCAGACGTTCCACCCGGGATTTCCCATTCGACCTGTCGTTGATGGTGTTAGATTACGCTCGCGATAAAGCTGATCGTCCCGCGCATTGAATTCACTCCACAGCCGCGCGGGTGATGATGAGGTCGCCGCGGTTGCCATCCAGCATCGCGCGGCCGCCGACGGGCAGGGTGGCGTTGTTCGTTCCATGGCCGAAGGGCAGGCGAATGACAACCGGCACCTTGAGCGGTCGGAGGCGTTCTTGCAGGACGTCCTCGACGCTCTGGCGGTATTCCCCGACGCGTTTCGCCTTCGGATCCACGCAGCCGTGGCAGACGCCGACGGCCACACCAGCCACCTGGCGCAGAACGCCGGCGTTGAGCAGGTGCGTGAGGAGGCGGTCCACGCGGTAGGGATTTTCATCCACTTCCTCGAGGAACAGAATGCGATTGCGAAAGTCGGGCTGCCAGGGTGTGCCGATGAGGGTGGAAAGGACGGACAAATTGCCGCCGATGAGTTCGCCGGAAACTTTCCCGCGTCGCACGCTGGAAACGGTCCTGGCCCGGTAACCGCGCCGGATGCTGCCCGGCGCGGCGGGTTCGGTGATGGTGCGCCAGAGGCTTTCGCGGGTGAACGGGGGGCAATTTTCCTTGATGAGACAGGACGCGGTCATCGGGCCGTGAAAGGTGACGAGCCCGGATTTTTTCAGGAGGGCGCACTGGAGCGAGGTGATGTCGCTGAAACCGACAAGCACCTTGGGATGGCGGCGGATGGTTGGGAAATCGAGCAGCGGCAGGAGCCGGGCGGTGCCATAGCCGCCGCGCGCGCAGAAAATGCCGCGGACCCGGTGGTCGGTGAACATGCGCATGAGGTCGGCGGCGCGGTCGCGGTCGTGGCCGGCGAGAAATCCGTGGCGATTGCGGGCATGGCGGCCGAGGAGCGGCTTGAAGCCCAGGTTTTGGAGCAGGGCAAGCGAGCGGTCCAGGGCGTCGGCGGAAACGGGCGCACTGGCGGGGGCAACGAGGCCGACGATGTCGCCGGGTTCAAGATGTTGCGGGAGCAGGGGCATTGATTTGGTTTCAGCGCATCCGAGACGGCGAAACGATGGCGGGCTGGTGGTGAAAAATCGAGGAAAATAGGATTAACAACGAAGCAACCAAGTAACAAAGGGTGACGCTTGGCGAAGCAATTTCGATTGTTTGACAGCAGGGAACGTTGTGCTATCGTCTCCAGCGTTGGTTGGAGGAGGCAAGCCCAGGCATTTTGGATTGGCGATTTGCGATTTACGCGCCCTCGGGCGCGGCAAAAGGCAAATCGGGGTTCTTTGAAATCTCAATATCAGGCACGGGGCTCGGGGCTTTGGGCACGGGGAAAAAACGGCGGTGGGCCGCCGCACTCCAAGACGCTTCGCGAGGGTCAGGGCGGAGCCCGGGGTGTCCAAGTTCCGATTGCAGAGCGCGGAGTGCCGTCCGCCTTCGCCACGGCTACGACGGACAGGGTGCGAAATCCCCGGAGAACAAAAAGGCCCGTATTTCAGCTTAGTCAGGGCTATTTCAGGCTATTTCGGGATAAATCAAGACCGGGGGGGTGCCGCTTTGTGCCGCTTAATGCCGCTTGAGAAAGGCGCGGGGCGTGGGGCAGAGTCAGGGCTCAGCAGCAGCTTCGCCCTACCGGACCAAGGTTGTTCCGCTTAATTTCACTTAATTCCGCTTAATTCCACATCTTGGCCAGGGGGAGGGGGACAGAAATGCGGAGTTTGGAGTGCGGAGTGCGGAACGCCACCCGAAGGCTGTGCCGCTTTGTGCCCCTTAATGCCGCTTGAGAAAGGCGCGGGGCGTGGGGCAGAGTCAGGGCTCAGCAGCAGCTTCGCCCTACCGGACCAAGGTTGTTCCGCTTAATTCCACTTAATTCCGCTTAATTCCGGATATTTGGCCCCCCGGGGGTGGGAATTTCCCAAGGGGACAGGATGACAGGATGGGGAAGGGAAAAGTCAGGGGCGCGGTCGGCCCAGCGGTCCGACCCTACCAACGGAAGGGCGATGCCTTCCGTTTGGGGTGTGGCGGTCCTTCCGGACGGGCAATTGTGCCGCCTTGTGCTGCTTCCGCCTTCACTCGGAAGCCACGGACGGACGAGTTGGGCCGCCAAAGTGAGGAGGAGCAAGATGACTTCCAAGATTATGATCAAGAAAGGGGGTTGTCCGAAGCATTGACATTTCTTTTCCCACGCGCTATTTGCCAAGCATGAAAAGGAATCTGAATCGTCTCTTATCGTCGGCAGGCTTTGCCGCCCTGCTGTTCGCCGTCGCCGGCTGCAAGTGTCCCATGTCCGGGTCGTGTGGCGCCAGCGGCCCGGTGGTCGGGCCGACGACCAAGGACGCCCAGGCCGCCCTGACGCCGCAACAGGCCTTCGCCGAGTTGCGCGACGGCAATGCCCGCTTCGTCGCCGGCAAGCCGCGCCATCGCGACAACGCCGCGGACGTCAAGGCCACCGCGTCCGGCCAGTATCCCATCGCCGTCGTGCTGAGCTGCCTGGATTCACGCCAGCCCATCGAGCTCGTTCTCGACCAGGGCATCGGGGACATCTTCAGCGCGCGCGTGGCCGGCAACGTGTTGAACGAGGACATTCTCGGCAGCATGGAATTTGCCTGCAAGGTTTCCGGCGCAAAGGTGATTGCGGTCATCGGCCATTCGAATTGCGGCGCCATCAAGGGCGCGGTGGACCAGGTGGACCTGGGCAATCTCACGGGGTTGCTCGCCAAGGTGAAACCGGCGATTGACCAGGTGCCGGACACCGGCTCGCCGCGCACGTCCAAGAACCTGGAGTTCGTGGACAAGGTGTCCGAGGCGAACGTGCGGCTGGTGATGCAGCAAATCCGCGATCGCAGCCCGATTTTGAAGGAGATGATTGACCAGGGCCAGATCATGCTCGTCGGCGGCATGTACGACCTCGAGACGGGCAAGGTGCAGTTTTACGAGAAGTGAAGTTCTGTCCGCAGATTTCACAGATTTTCGCAGAACGAATCTGTGTTCATTGGCGCAATCTGCGGATTTTCCGTCCACCTGATTCCGTCAATCCGGTTAATCCTGTCGAAAAACCCATGTCTGCCGCCTTGAAACTGAAATTCGCCTTTGCGCTGCTTTGGCTTTCACTGGCCGTCGTTTCAGCCCGCGCGGGAGTGGTGGATCGTTACGGCTGGTTGCAGGTGAAGAACGGCCGGCTCTGCTCGCAGTCCGGCGAGCCGGTGCAGTTGCGCGGCGTCAGCACGCATGACCTCAAGCCCTTTCCATTCGTCCCCGGCACGGTCAGCAACCTCGTCGCGGACTGGCACGTCTCGGTCATCCGCGCGGCGATGTATGTGGACAGCTATGGTTCCAGCTATATCCACGAGCCGCAAGTCAAGCAGACGGTGAAGTTGATCGTGGAGGACGCCATTCGCAACGGCATTTATGTCATCATTGACTGGCACATTTTGCAGGACGGCAACCCGCACCAATACGAATCGCAGGCGAAGGATTTCTTCGAGGAAATGGCGCGCACCTATGGCAGTCACCCGAATGTCATTTACGAAATTTGCAACGAACCAAACGGCAAGGACGTCACCTGGCCGGTCATCAAGTCCTACGCGCAGTCCATCATCCCCGCCATCCGGGCCATTGACACCAACACAATCGTCATCGTCGGCACGGACACCTGGAGCCAGGGTGTGCGCGCGGCCGCGGCGTCGCCGCTGGATTTTCCGAACGTGATGTACGCGCTCCATTTTTACACGGGCACGCACAAGGCGGAGTTGCGCGAGAATGCCACGTGGGCCTTGGCGCATGGCCTCCCGATTTTTGTGACGGAATGGGGCCTGACCGATTACTCCGGCAAGGGCCCGCTATATTTTGACGAGGCGGAAAAATGGGTGGGTTGGATGAACGCGCACGGCGTCAGTTGGACGGCATTTTCGTTCAGCAACTGCGACGAAGGCAGCGCGTCCCTCAAGCCCGCCGCCTCGATGACCGGCCCCTGGCCCGACTCCGACCTCACGCCCTCCGGCGCGTGGATGAAGGCCAAAATTCGCGGTAATTAAATGTCTTCAGAAATCTTGGAGGGCATTGCTTCGTCGATGCCCAAACCTCTCTGCGCCTCCGCGTCTCCGCGTCTCCGCGGTTCAATCCTTTGTGCCAATTCGTGAAATTCGTGTCTCAGCAGTTCAAGTCAGAACGCATTGTCCGGCAGCTTCGTCGTCGCCGTGTAAACCGGCGCGGGCGGCAGGCTTTCGTTGCCCTCCTTCGTCAGCAATTCATCCAGCTTGGTCAGCGACTGCGCCGCGGCCAGTTGATAATTGACCGCCGTCGGCGCGGGATCGCTGACCACAGTCACCACCGCGGCCACGACAGAAACCCTCGGCGGGTTCACGGATGTCACAGTTGGAGCCGGCTTACGTGCCAGCACCAACAAAACCACGAGCAGCAAAACCATCATCGCCGGCACCGCCACGCGCCAGTTCAACGCCGCCAGCAGTCCGTCCCATGCCGAAATTGGTTTCTCCGCGCGCAACCGCGCCATCAACTGCCGGTGAAAATGCGCCGGCGCCTGGACATCGGCATCCGGAGTCGCAACGCCCAGCGTGTTTGTCGCGCCCGAAACTTCCTTGAAATATTTGCGGCAGCCGTCGCAATCCGCCAGGTGCGCGCGCAACGCCGCGGCTTCCTTCGCGTCCAGCGCTCCCAACGCCAGCCACGCGATCGGTTTCCGGTTTTTTTCGCATGCCTTCATAAGTCATTCCTCCGGTTTCAGTTCTTCAAATTGTGCGTGCATCGCATTCATCGCCCGCAATTTTTCCAGCGCATGAAACAATCGCGACTTCACCGTGCCCACCGAGCAGCCCAGCGCCCCGGCAATGCCTTCCAGCGATTCATCCACGTAAAACCGCAGATGAATCACCTGCTGCTGCTTCGCCGGCAGCGCGCCGATGCACCGTCGCACCAGCGCCGCCTGCTCCTTCAACTCCGCCGCGCCGTCCGGCTGCGCTTCGCCGGAGCTCGTGTTCTCAATTTTGTTTTTAAATTCCTCGCCGTCGCGTGCGCCCAGCGCCGACCACGCCACCGGCCGTTTCTTGCGCAGCGTGTTGCGATGCCGGTTCAACAGTATCGCGCACAGCCATGTGAAAAACTGGCAGCGTCCGTTGTAACGATGCAGACATTTCCACGCCTCCACCAGCGTGTCCTGCGCCAGTTCCTGCGCCAACGCCTCGTTCCCGCACAACGCCAGGGACTGCCGGAACAACCGCGTTTCATAAACCCGGCACACCTCGCCGAAGGCCTCCACATCGCCCGCCTGCGCCTGTTCCAGCAGACTGCGCGTGCCCGGCAGGTCCGTTTCCGCCACGGTTGGATTCATGCTGAACACATCGCCATTTTAATCCAAAAACCCGGACAATTCCATCAGGAACCGTCCGGGTGTTTATTCAATCCGTCGCGCTCACGGCGTCGGCGGTTGTCCCACTTTCGCGCCGTTCAAATAGAACGGCGCGCCCCGGGTTTCCACGAAGATCATTCTCTCCGGAAAACCGCGTCCGGTGTAGGCGCCCTTCAGTTCAAATCCCCGGTCCACCCCCTGGAACATGAAACGCTGGAACTGGAACGGCCCCGTGCCGTACGGGTCCATCACGCTGTTCAATCCCGCCGCGCCGTTCAACTTGTAGGCGATGGCTGCCTGCAGCATCGCCTCGGTTTCCAGGGCCGCAAATTCCCGCGGCCGCGCCTTGATGACGGCCGGCAGGAGCATCTGCGCCAGCGGATTGGTCGAGGTTTGCATCGCGGCATTCAGTTGGTTCGTGGCCGCCTCATACTGGGCCTCCGGGAGGGCCATCGCCTCGGTCAGTTGTTGGGCCAGCGGCTGCAGGTCCTGCATCAGTTTCAGGAAGCCGTCGCTCGTGCCCCCCGCCGCGGCCGCCAGCTTGAGCCAATCCTCGTGCCGCGACGGTTCCCCGTCCCCATCGTAATCAAACACCGTGCGGATGGCCGCCACCACCTTCGTGTCATCCCCCCCGTATTTCGCCTGCAACCCGTGGATCCAGGTGGGCCACCACACCGCATGCATGTTGTTCTCCATGACCATCGCGGCTGCCATCGTGGCCTCCGGCGGCGCCGTCTGCATCCCGACCGCCAGTTTTCCCAACTCATCCCGCGGGAACTCCCCGAAGTTTTCCGCGACGGTGGTTGCGACGATGTTCTGAATGGCCTCCTGCACAAGCACCGCTATCAGGCTGCCATCGCACCCGCTGTTTCTCCCCAGCACGAACGCCGCCGCCAGATCGTCAACCGCCTCGGCGGGCTGATTGCGTTGCAGTTCCCATCTCGCGCGATAGCAGGCCGTTTGAGCCACGCTCTTGGCCCGCGCGAGCTGCGGCAGCAGCGTCTCCGAGCCCATGCTCCAGTCAATGCCCCAGTCGCAGGGGACGGTGGAGTGCGCCGCCTGCCGCACCAGCCGCAGTTGATTGCTGTAACCGGCAAAAATCGCGTCGAACCTTTCGGGCAGCGGCTGCGCCCTCCAGGCATTCGACTGCACGTAATCCATGTTCGAGCTGCTCAACCCTTCCGACGACACCAGGAACGCCTGGTAATAAATCAACCCCGGGTTGATGTCCGTGCGAAAGTCCTGTCCCCACGCCCCCAGCATGGCCCCCGCCAAAACCGCCGCCGCTCCTCCAATTGCTTTGATGAATTTCATGTTGCTCCTTGCGTTGTGGTTGTCTGTCCAACCATTGATAACGCCACCCCTCCCAAAGGTTCATTTTATTTGCGTCAGGCGTCGGCGCCCCTGAAAATGAAGACCCGAAACTTTCCTCCCACCAACTCACCTGCCCACCTGCCCGCTCACTCCGCCATTCTAAGCATAGCCAAACGCCGCGCAATACTTCGCGAGCTTCTCCTGAAACGGCTCCAGCGCCTCCGCGTAACGTTCCCACCGCCCGATGGCCCGTGCGTACACCGGCTTCGTCACGTCATGATACGTCGGCGCCGATACAAACTTCTTCCGCGCCTTCTCGTGATACTGCGCCTGGCCCGGGTCCCATTCCAAATCCATGAACTGCGTCAGCCGCTGGCCCTCCGATTCCAGGTCTCCCACCACGTCCTCGTACCGCGTTTCAATCCAGTCGAACCCTCCCAGCTCCCGCATCCGCAGCCAGACGTCCATCAGGTCCGCGTAATGCCGCACCGTCCGTTCCAGGCTCAGAAAATTCACGTTCGTCGCCGTCACCGCCAGGTTCTGGAAAAAGCAGCTCACCACCACGTCGCGCGGGTCCCGCAGCGGGATGATCACCTTGATGTCCGGGAACACCCGCAGCCACAGCGGCAGCGATGCGGTCGGCGAGGGATTTTTGTCCAGCAACACCTCCGCGCCCCGGCCGGTCAGGTCCTCGCGCAGCAGGCTTTTCAAATAACGTCCCCGCAGCGACGCGCGCTCTTCCATGCCCAGCGCGTTCAATTCCTTCAACGTCCATTTCCGGTCCGGCGCACGCGCGCCGTTTTCAATCTCGTTCACGAACGCATCCGGCTCGTCAAATGCCAGCACGCCCGGGTGCGCGCCCAGGATCTGTTCCACCAGCGTTGTCCCGCTTCGCGGATGCCCGCCCAAAAACACCAGCCGCTGCCGCCCGGGCGTGGCCGCGGCCTCCTGCTTCCATTTTTGCAGCATCTCCGGCGTGAGCGACGCCAGCAACTGCCGGCGGTTCCGGTCAATGTCGTCGTATTGCTTTTCCAGCGCCGCCGCGTTCACCAGCCGGCGAAGCTGCGCCTTCGATTCATAAAGCCATTTCAGCGCCTCCGGTTGCCGGCCGAGTTCGTCCAGCACCGCCGCGAGCAAATGGTGCGCCGAACATTTCACCTGCGCATCCGGCCAGACGTTCCGTTTGATCAACTCCCGCAATTCCGCTTCCGCCTCCGCGTTCCGGCCCCGGCGATGCAGCAGGAACGCCCGGTAATACAGCGCGCTTCCATCCTGCGGATGTTTCTTGAGCGCTGTTTCCACGCAGCCCCACGCGTCGTCCACCCGCCGCTCCCGTTCCAGCCACGAAGCCAGGCTCAACTGCGCATGCACCGAGTCCGGGTCCGCCGCCACCGCGCGCTGAAAGCAGTCCCGCGCGTCGTCCAGCCGCCGCATCCGGTGATATTGCTGTCCTGCCAGCACCAGCAGCGACACGTCCCGCGGCGCGAGTTCCACCATCTTTTGAAATGAAGAATGCGCCTCCAAAAATTCCAGCGTGCCAATCGCCGCCATGCCCCGCTCAAACCACAACTGCGCCACGCCCGGATGGCGTATCAGCAGTTCCCGGTAACCCTCCAGCGCCGCCCCGTTGCGGCCCGCGAGCAAATGCTGTTGCGCCCGTTGCCAGCGCGCAACTGCCTTCGCATCCCGCTCGAGCCTTTCTAATTCTTTGGTCTTCAAGACCGGCCGTTCTTTCTGCCAATAAAGCTGTCCTTCCAGTGAAATTTACGCGCCGGACGGCGCCCAACCCTGATCTTTCTAAAAATTCGCGGCCGTCGCCGCGGTAATGAGTGCCCGCTAATATTATCCAAAAACATCCGGAAATCAAGCCTTTCGGTCGCCCAGGTTTTGAAAGTTTCTCTGAAGCAGACCGTGCCTCTCAGTCTCTCAGTGTCGAGAGATGTGCGTTTGCACAGCGGGCGGCAGGGCCGGAGGCACTACTGAATAATCCCACCACAAAACGAAGCCCAGCGCCGCGCCGGCGACGATGGCGCCGGTTACCGTCACCAATTGCGCCCAAACCCGGCGTGTGTCCGGCTCGCCCCTCCGGTGGTTGCGATACGCGAGGAACTGGGTCAAGCCGAGCAGTCCCGTGAAATAGACCGCCAAAATTGAGAAAATCAGTTCCGCGCCATGTTCTGCCGAGGGCGAAATATCCAGGACGCGGATGATCCAGGAAATCGTCCCCACCACCAGCCCCGCACCGCCCGCCAGCAGTCCCAGGTTCAGGATCACCGCCTTGGCCGAGTTCGCGCACAGCGACGACACAAACACGCCGAGACTGAGCCACAGCAAATAACCGAGCACCCAGGTCATGCCCGCCAACGTGATCCAATAAAGTTCCGTTGAGGTTGGCATTTTGAACTGGTCCCAGTGAATCGGCCCTGGTCCGGTCGGGAGATGAAACACCCAGCCATACGCCACCCACAACCCCAGCGGCAGCACAATTCCCAGCAGGACGCATGTAAAAATCACCACGGCCATTTTTGCCGTCCATTGCTTCCGCGAAGACACCGGCAACGCCCGCTGCCATGTGCTCACGCCCCAATTTCGCTCCTCGGCGACACACCCCCCGGATGTGATGAAAGGGATGACGAACGCCAGCACCACAATCGGCATGATGGTCATCGCCGTCAGAAATTCCGCGTGATCGGCACTTCGATCCAGGTCCCGAACCAGCGCTATCAAAAGCGACGAGAAACCCATGATGGCCGCAAAGACAAAGGCATACTTTTGGATTCGCAGTTCCTTCCGCAACAGGCTCGTCCACGGCCCGCGATAACCCGGCATCAGCCGGTTGAGCCTTCCCGCTAGCGCCGCTTCAATGCCCCCCGGCAGTTTTAGCTCCTTTGATTGCGGCGGGACCGCCTCCAGCCTGAGAAAGGCCCGGTATCCCAGCCAGTAACAAATCCCGCAATAAATCGTCGTCGCGACCATCGCGTAACCATTGGCATGCTGTTGTATGGATTCATCCAGTGCCCGGCCCGGTTCTGGAAAGAACCAGGCGAAAATCCACCACATCAAGGCCAGTAACCCACAGATGCCATATGGCATGCCAAAGGTGAGCACTGCCGCCAGGAATGTATTCTGCACCCGGAGCGCCATGTACGGCGCCACCGCGAACACACAGAATGGAACCAACACTAGAAACGGGTAACTGTCCTTGTCCACCGGCACGCACAACAGAAAAAATGCCAATCCCAGCGCCAACGCGACCGCAAGGATGAACATTTTTTCGTGCCAGATTTTGCGTCTCGGCACCGGCTGCGCCAGCAACAACGGCATCGTCCGCCACTGATATTCATTTCCAAAACACGCGGCCCCCATCATCACACAACACAATGCGAAGAACGCCAGTCCCGCGCCGCCCGCCACGTCCCGGTCCCAAATCAAGCGCGGCGCCACGGACGCCAGCATCGTCACGCCCAGCACCGGCAGCACCGATCTTGTCTCCTTGATGATCCGCGCATTCATGCGTTCAATCCTTCGCCGCCGCCACAAAAATTTCCTCCAACGTCAGCGCATCCACGCTCACCGATTCCGGCCGCAGCAGTTTCAAGCGCTCCAGCACCGTATCAGAATTTCCGTTCACCAGAATGTCCAGTTCCCGGCCCTCCTGCCGCACCTTGCCCGGCGGCACAAAATCAATCGCCGGCGGCGTGCCTGCAAAACGCGCGCGGATTTTTTTGTAGCGCGACCGCGCCTCGTCCGCGCCGATGTCCAGCACTGCGCGGCCGTTCTCGATGATGGTGAACTCGTCAATCAACCCCTCGAACTCCGCGATCAGGTGCGTCGAGACAAACACCGTCCGCCGCCCTGGGTCCGCCTCCTGATACGTCCCAATCACCGTCTCAATGAACTCCCGGCGCACAATCGGGTCCAGTCCCGACGTCGGCTCGTCCAGCACCAGCAGTTCCGGGTCCGCGCAAATCGCGCCAATCAACGCCAGTTGCGTTTTTTGTCCCTTGGACAATGCCCCCGCCTTCTGTTCCGGTTGCAACCGGAATTGTCCCAGCAATTCTTTTTCCGTCTTCCGGTTCCAATGCCCGCGGAACGACGCCAGGTAATCCAGGGTGTCCCGCACCGTCATCCACGGATAAAACGCCACATAATCCGGCACGTAAGCCAGCCGCGATTTCACCGCCACTTCGTTCGCGCGCGGATCCATTCCGAAAACGCGCACCAGTCCCGAGGTCGGCTGCAACAAGTTCAACAGGCACTTGATGGTTGTCGTCTTGCCTGCACCATTGCGGCCGAAGAACCCATGGCATTTTCCCGCTTCTACCCTCAGGCTCAGGCCGTTGACCGCATCCATCCGGCCGTACTTGCGGACGAGATGATTGATTTCGATGACCGGGGTTTCGTTCTTCATGGGTTCGGCCCCCGGGGCGCTGACGGCGATGGCGGGTGGTTCGGCGTTCATGGATTAGCTCCTGGTTGCTGTTTTTCGGCGTTGGCGCGGTTCTTCTCCGCAAAGACATCAAGTCGTTCGTGGACCAGCCGGAGGAAATCCTTTTCATCCACCTGCAGGTGGTGTGACTGCACAATCGCGGCGTCAATGTCGTCCGCCAGCAGTTTCCGCCGCACTTCCTTTTTCAAAGGGGAATGGTTTTCCGCCACCAGGCAGCCCTTGCCAGCGATGGTCTCAATGACCCCCTGGCTTTCCAGCTCCGTGTACGCCTTGGCCACGGTGTTCCGGTTGATGCGAAGTTGCTCGGCCAGCGTTCGGATGGGTGGCAGCGGTTCGCCCGGCTGCAATGCGCCCGAGGCCGATGCCGACTTCACCTGATCCACCACCTGCAGGTAGACCGGCATGCCGGACTTGAAATTTAACTGAATCAACATGGCGTCTGCTGCTACTGTCATAGGACAATAGGACGCCAACATTGAATTGTCAACGGTTAATTTGGAATTATTTTTTGGCCGTCAGCCCGGGAGATGTGCCGCCCCCATAGATCACGGGGGCGATGTTGTCAGGCTGGATTTGTGGCGGGGCGCCTTTTTGAAGTTCCGGAATGTCGGTTCTTTGCCAGTTGAAGAAGATGAGTTTGTACTGGTTGAAATAGGACTTTCCTGAATCCGGGCCGATGGCGTTGATAAAACCGCCGGACTGGCGCGCGTAGGCGAACAGGGCAAATTTCGCAACCCCCACGGTCTTTTCATTCTTGTAAATGGCGACCTCCGGCGTCTCGACCATTCCGACAAACGGCAGCGGTATCGGTATGGTCGGCACGCCAATCAGGAACTGCGAAGTGTTCATGGCCAGGGAACCGCTGCGGATTTCCACGATCACGTCGGCCTTGTCATTCGTCGTCGTGATGAGCGCGCCATAACGGGAGAGCCTTTCGCGGATCAGGCCGACGGCAAATCCCTTGTCGTAGCCTTCAAAATATTTGTCCTCGATGAAAATTCTTTTGCCCCTCAACCACGTCAAATCAATCCCCTTCATGGCCTGTTCCGCCGCCTGGCTGATGAGCAATTCCTCCGTCGCCGTCCGCGGCGTCTCCGATATCCGCGCGGTGTAGCAACCGCACAATAACAGCGGCACGGCGCACCACGCGGCCCACCGCGCCGCCGCAGTTCCGCCGGCGCAGCCAGACGAGTGGTGTGCCCGTCCGCGCGTGGATGGATTCGCGAACATGATTTTGCCGGGTTCAATCTTCTGCCGCGTCTTCCATGGAATCGTCCGGGGTGCCCGTGAGTTCAATCAATTTATAGACCGCGTTTTTCATGGTTTCCCGGTTGGCGTCATTGGTTCATCATCCTGCTGCCCTGCGGTGGGAGAAACCCGTTGGTTCCCGTTCCGGTCTGGCTGGGCAGAAATCCGTTTGTGCCGGTGCCCGTCTGGCTGGGAAGGAATCCGTTCGTTCCCGTGCCGGTTTGACTCGGCAGAAACCCGTTCGTGCCCGTTCCAGGCTGGCTGGGCAGAAATCCATTTGTTCCTGTTCCGGGCTGACTTGGCATGAATCCATTGGTCACAGGGCCAGGCTGGCCGGTAATGACCGCACCGCCGTTTGGAGGAATGACCACGCCATTACTCAAGGTCGTTGCCGTGTTGTTATTTGGAACAACCACACCGTTGCTCAGGACAACACCTGTGTTGGCGTTGGCATTCGGAACCACATTGTTGCCTGGTGAAGTTGCCGGTGGCGGATTTATTGGACGGGGTTGCGTGCCGGTGCCCGCGGGAGAACCGGGGCGCACGGGGGGTGATGGAGTAACTGCCCTTGCTGGTGCCGTTGGTGCGGCCGGCGCCACAAACGTCGGCCTTGAGACCACCGGCGGATTGCTGGGCGCGACGACCGTTCCCGCCACACTTCCAGGCGCCGGCGTTTGGCCGGCCTGGGCGGTGGAATTTGCCGCCGCCGCGGGCGGGGCCTGTACCGGCATGGTTCCAGTTCCTGCGGGACTGCCTGGGGCCGGCGCTGAAATTGCCTGCCATCCGAATGCCAGTGTGGCACACAAAACGAAAGCCAAACCGCCGGTCATAAACTGGAATTTCATAAGACTTTTTCCTGACCGGGTATTCGAGCCATACATTGCCCTATGCCCGTCCTCTCCTTGAATAGCTGTTACCATTCCACTGGGATTGTCTGGCGAAGCGTTGATTGCGTGGAGGTTAGACCACGGCAAATATTTCCGCCCGCGCAGGCCAAAGCAATTTGCGATTTACCTCTGCAATTTGCGTTGGCGCGACAATTAGTGCGTGTCCTTCTCTTCGATGTGGAACTTGTACAGGACGTGATGGAAGATGGGCGAAAGCAGCACTCCCGTCGCCATGATGAACACCACCCCTGAGAACAGCGCGTAGGCGGAGGCGAACAGCTTGGCGCCGTCCGTGTTCAGCGCGTTTACCGGGCCCATGCCCGACAGAATCATGGACGCGTTGAGCAGGGAGTCCACCCAGCCCAGTCCCGCGATGCAATGATACCCCAGAATCCCCAGACCCAGTGAAAACGCGATCAATGCCGCCGCCAATCCAAACGCCTTCAGCAAATTATGGTAAAATTTCCGCCTCGAATGTGCTGGCGGCTTGGGCGGTGCTGATGCGTCGGTCTTTGGCATCGGTGGCATTAGGCTTGGTTCAAACCGCGGCGAAGTAAAGCACCAAGTCGGGCCTGCCTTGCCTCCCGGGCGACGTCTCTGCAACAAATTGGTAAACAAACCGTTGCAGCCGCCTGCGGGCAAAATGCGTATGCCGCCATTCCGGATAATTTGGGAACGGACGTATTCGTACGGAACCCGAATGAACTTGAAATGAAGGAGATGGTGGGATAATCTGACCCTCCAATTTAAATCTGTACAAAAGCATGAGTTCCGAAAAAATTGTGGTGTGCGGCGCCGGTGGATTCATAGGCGGCCATCTCGTGGCCGAACTGTTGCGGCAGGGGCACAAGAACATTCGCGCAGTTGATCTCAAGCCGTTCAACCAGTGGTATCAGCGCTTTCCCGTCGTGCAGAATCTCCGGATGGATTTGCAGGAAATGCCCGCATGCGACAAGGCCCTGAAGGGCGCGCACACGGTCTACAACCTGGCAGCGGACATGGGCGGCATGGGTTTCATCGAAAACAACCGCGCCCTCTGCATGCTCTCGGTCCTCATCAACACCCATCTTTGCATGGCGGCGAAGAAGCACGGCGTCCGCCGTTTCTTCTACGCCTCCTCCGCGTGCGTTTACGCCGCCGACAAGCAGACCTCCTCCGATGTCACCGCGCTCAAGGAATCGGACGCCTATCCCGCGATGCCCGAGGACGGCTACGGCTGGGAAAAACTTTTCAGCGAACGCATGTGCCGCCATTTCCGCGAGGACTTCGGCCTTGAAACCCGCGTCGCCCGCTACCACAACGTCTACGGCCCGCACGGGACGTATGACGGCGGCCGCGAAAAGGCGCCCGCCGCCGTTTGCCGCAAGGTCATCCAGGCCAAACTCACCGGCAAGCACCAGATTGAAATCTGGGGCGATGGCCACCAGACCCGCAGCTTCATGTATATTGACGATTGCATCTACGGCACCCAGGCCATTCTCGCCAGCAAGGTCCTCGAGCCGCTCAATCTCGGCAGCAGCGAACTCGTCACCATCAACCAGCTCGTGGACATCGTCGAGGACATCGCCGGCATCAAGTTGAAGCGTTCCTACAATCTCAGTGCCCCGAAGGGCGTCAAGGGCCGCAATAGTGACAACACGCTGATAAAAAAGCACCTCGGCTGGGAGCCCAACATCCGCCTGCGCGACGGCCTGGAAAAGACCTACCGCTGGATCCACGATCAGATGACCTCCCGCACCGGCAAATCCCGGCGCGCCCGCCGGTGAAACCCGGCCCGGGGCCGGCCGACCTTCCCGCGAGGGGAGTTTCAGCCAAAACCCCGCATTTTTGCCTGAAATCGCTGCGAAATGCCGCGTGGCCGTCACTGATTTAATTGAGCGCAGGGCTTTTTTTGGTGTCTAACTATCACCCGTGATAATGCAATCGGCCGAAAAACAACAACCTCCCGCACCCCTGCAGCAGTTCACTGCGGATTTCGCGGATGCCTGGGACCGGCTTCCAAACAAGGGATTCTTTTTCACCCTCCTGGCTGCGTGGCTGCTGCTCTTTCAGTTCCTTGGCAATGCCACCTTCGGTTACGTGGACACCAGTTCCCTGTTCCGGTGGATGTATGTGGCATACAAGGGCAATGGCTGGGAAGAAGGCCACGGCTTGCTGATTCCGTTGGCGGTGCTCGCGCTGCTGTGGTGGAAACGCGGGCGGCTGCTCGCCGTGGAAACCCGTATTTGGTGGCCGGCCCTGTTCCTTCTGGCCGGGGCGCTTTTCTTGCAAATGCTCGGATATGTCGTGCAGCAACCGCGCCTTTCCATTGTCAGTTTGTATTTCGGCATCTACGCCCTCACCGGCCTGGCTTGGGGGCCGGCCTGGATGCGCGCCAGTTTTTTCCCGATGTTCATGTTCATCTTCTGCATCCCCTTCGCCACCCTCGGCGCGCCCATCACCACCGTCACCTTTTACATGCGCATGTTTGTCGCCAAGACCGTCGCCACCATTGGCAGCAATCTGATGGGCTTTGATGTCGTCCGCACTGGGACCCAGTTGTACAATTCAGACCACAGCTACGGCTACGATGTCGCCGCCGCCTGCAGCGGCCTGCGCAGCACTGTTTCCATCCTCGCCCTTTCCACCATTTTTGGGTTCGTAAGCTTCGACAAAAATTGGAAGCGGCTGGTCATGATTGCCTCCGCCTTCCCCCTGGCCATGCTGGGGAACACTATCCGCATGATGTGCATTATCATCGCTGCGGAAGGCTGGGGCAAGAACTGGGGTGATTTTGTCCATGAGAACGCCATTTGCAGCATTCTACCTTACGTGCCGGCCTTCCTCGGCCTCATGGCACTGGACCACTGGCTTCGCGACCGCCCGCCATCGCCGCCACCCAAGCCCGCCCCCAGCCCTGTATGAACCGGCAAAAATGGATTCTGTTCACGCTCGCCCTCGTCTTGATCGGCGGGACCGCCGCAACGTTGCACCGCGTCAAGGCCGGCCTGAAACTCGGCAACCCCGGCATTCATACTGATGTTATTCCGGGCAGCCAGCGCCTTGCCATTCCTCTGCCCGAGCATGTCCTCAATTATGATTCCACCAACATTCCCACGGACCCGGGGGTCCTGGAGGGCCTTCCCCATGACACCAGCTTCGCGCAACGGTTTTACTATGGTCCGGGCGATGACAACTGGCTGCAAATGCTGATCGTGCTCATGGGCACCGACCGCACCAGCATCCACAAGCCCCAGTTCTGCATGCAGGGCGCCGGCTGGGATTTTGACGATCACGACTCGACGCCCGAAGTCATTCGCATCCAGTCGCCCCATCCCTATGACCTGCCTGTGACCAGGATGATGATGACGCGCCCGGAGGTCATCAACGGTCAAAATGTCACCATCAGCGGCATTTATGTCTATTGGTTTGTCGCCGACGGGCAGTTGACGGGCAGCCATTTCACGCGCATGTGGAGCAGCGCCACGCACCTGTTGCACACCGGCGAACTCCAACGCTGGGCCTATGTGGGCGTCCTCGCCGCCTGCCGCCGCGGCGACGAGGACGCCACCTATGAACGCATAAAAAAATTCATTGCCGCCTCCGTCCCCGAATTTCAGAAGACCACCGGCCCCGAAGCCGCCGGCCAGTCCCCGGCGCAGACCGCGTCGCGTTAAATGTTCCGCCTTTGAGCCATGCTGCGCCGCACCCGTCAGATCAAGATGCAAATCCAGCAGATGCTGGACGCCTGCCTCTTTGGTGTGAGTTTTCTGTTGGCCTGGGAAGTCCGGTCGAACGCCGACATCGTCCAGGCCCTGGGCCTGCCGGCCGTCAGCTGGACTGAGACCTACTTCTGGCTCTACATCGTCCTGATTCTCGCGGGCCCGCTCGTTCTGGAAACGCAGGGCTACTACGACCGCGCCCTGCTTTCCACACGCGGCACCGCGCTGTGGCCGCTCCTCCGGAGCTGCCTCCTTACCACCATCGGCCTGGTCATGATACTCTTTTTCTTCCGCATGGATTTTCCGCGCGGCGTCGCCGTGCTGTTCGGCTTCATCAGCTTCATGGTCATCCTGGCCAAGGAGGAGGTCCTGCGGCTGGTCTTGAGCAGCAAGTTCGCCCGCACGCAGTTTCAGCGGCGCTTTGTCCTTGTCGGCACCGAGGATGAAACCAGCCGCATGCGCGACGAGCTCAAGGCCGTCTTCGAGGACGAGCTGGTGATCCTCTCCGAACTCGACCTCAACGAAAAATCCGTGGACGAATTCACCCGCCTGCTGCACGAGCATTCCGTCAACGGCGTCATCATCAATGCCCGCCACAACTATTTCGAAAAGGTGGAGGCCGCCATCCGCACCTGTGAAATCGAGGGCGTCGAGGTCTGGCTCATCGCCGATTTCTTCCGCACCCAGATTTCCCACACCAGCTTTGACGACTTCCACGGCCGGCCGGTCCTTGTCTTCCGCACCACGCCCGACGCCTCGTGGCAGGGCGTGCTCAAGCAGGTCATTGATTTTCTCGTGGCGCTGGTGGTGCTGGTGATTCTGTCCCCCACGCTGTTTCTCATCACCGCGGTTGCGATCAAGCTGACATCGCCCGGGCCCATCCTGTTCCGCCAGCGCCGGTGCGGCCTCAACGGCCAGCCCTTCACCATCCTCAAGTTCCGCACCATGGAGATCAACGCGGAGCAGCGCAAGCTGGAGCTCGCCGCGAAAAATGAAATGTCCGGCCCCGTCTTCAAGATGAAGAATGATCCCCGCATCACGCCCGTCGGCCGCATCCTCCGCAAATTCAGCATTGATGAATTTCCCCAGTTCTATAACGTCCTGCGCGGCGAGATGAGCCTGGTCGGGCCGCGGCCGCTGCCCGTGGACGAGGTCCGGCGGTTTGACGACGTCGCGCACCGGCGCCGGCTGAGCGTCAAGCCGGGGCTCACCTGCCTCTGGCAGGTCAACGGCCGCAACAATGTTTCCGATTTTGACGACTGGGTGCGGCTCGACCTGGAGTATATTGACAACTGGTCCCTGTGGCTGGATTTGAAGATCATGTGGCGGACGATTCCCATCGTGCTCATCGGCTCCGGGGCGCGATAGGATTCCGCACCGTTTTTGTTTCGGTTCCCCCTTCTTTTTCGACGGTCTTGAGGGTACACTCCCTCCCGCATGTCCACATCCCGCAAACGGAAATCCAAAGTTCCACAAACACCCACGTCGGTTGTGACCGGCGGCGCGGGTTTTCTGGGCTCGCACCTGGCCGACCTCCTGCTCGCGCGCGGCCACAAGGTCATCGTCATTGACAACCTCGTCACCGGGTCGGTGGAGAACATCGCCCACCTCGCCGGCCATCCGCGCTTCAAATTCATCCAGCAGGACGTCACCGAGTTCCTCTTCCTGGACGGGCCCGTGCATTTTGTCTGGCACTTTGCATCACCCGCGAGTCCCATTGATTATCTTGAAATACCGATCAAGACCCTGAAGGTCGGTTCACTTGGCACGCACAAGGCCCTCGGCCTGGCCTGGCACAAGGATGCCCGTTTTCTGCTTGCCTCCACCTCGGAGGTCTATGGCGATCCCCTGGTCCATCCCCAGACGGAAGATTATTGGGGCAACGTCAACACCATCGGCCCGCGTGGATGTTACGACGAATCCAAGCGCTTTGCCGAGGCCATCACCATGGCCTACCACCGGGAACACGGCGTCGAAACGCGCATTGTTCGCATCTTCAACACCTACGGCCCCCGCATGCGACTCAATGACGGCCGTGTGGTGCCGGCCTTTGTGAGCCAGGCGCTGTCGAACAAGCCCATCACCGTTTTCGGCGCCGGAAGCCAGACGCGCAGCTTCTGCTACGTGTCCGACCTCATTGAGGGCATCTACCGATTAATGAACAGTTCGACCTTCCTGCCTGTCAATATAGGCAACCCCCACGAGTTGACGGTGCTGGAGTTTGCCCGTGCCATTGTCCGGCAGACCGCGTCGCGCAGCAAAATTGTTTTCAAGCCCCTGCCGCAGGATGATCCCCGGCAGCGCCGGCCGGACATCTCGCGCGCGAAGAAACTGCTGGACTGGCGGCCGAAAGTCCCGCTGCAGGCGGGTTTGGCGGCGACCATCAAATATATTCGCGGAAAAATTTGATGGCGGCGCGGGGCCGGGCCGTGCAAAAGGTGGCTGTGATGAAAATAACGCGT
>Ga0206937_10102_pt1 | contig 27110 bp, 30 predicted proteins | sample Alteio_BWOrgHeat_11_FD_152923 | JGI IMG/M metagenome (GOLD analysis project Ga0206937, IMG submission 152923) | Enriched cells from forest soil in Barre Woods Harvard Forest LTER site, Petersham, Massachusetts, United States -... | ecosystem: Environmental > Terrestrial > Soil > Temperate forest >... | reverse complement strand
CTTTATATACATTTTATCACAGATTAATTCTCAACTTTCAATTCTCAATTCTCAATTCAACCCCGTAAAACTACACAAACCAATCCATTAAAAATAATAAATGTCAATTCCTAATTCCTTATTAAGTTTTTGGGGGCGTCCCCAAGCAGCCTGCCCCTCTGAAAACCAAGCCCTCAAAGGCTGCAAGGGGTCAGGCTGTCCGGGGGTTCCGTACCCGCTACGCGGGCACCAAGCCCCTCCCATCCTTCGCCCGCGCACTACACAAAGTTCACCGCCAATCAAACATTCCCATCCCAACCCAACACACTTTCATTGCCGTCAGCTTTAGCTGACGGAGAAAAAACACCAACGCCACTTGGCTTTAGCCAAACATTTTAATTTTCTAAAACTTCCCAAAGTTTCTTCCCCTGACAAAAAGAAAAAATCACTTCAGTAAACAATTTGGTTTCAAATTTGATAAGATTATCCCCATGAAATTCCTTTCCCTCCTATTCCTCCTATTCCTCCTCTTCCCATCCATCCTATCAGCCCAATACGAATTCGATACAATGCAAAAACCTGTTTATATTAATAATAATAATTGGTATAGAATTCCTGAGGATCCGGATATTCATCTTCATACATTAATTACAACAAAAAATTTCTATAATGACAGTAGCGACCTAACACTTCAATTCACTCACGATTCAATTAATAATACAATTATGGTGTATAGAAATTATAAACCAATCCAATATTTCTTTAATGTTCAAGCCGATTTTGGAATCGGAGCAATAGATCATTACCCTATTGAAATCGCCGACTTCAATGGAGATGGATTAAAAGATATAAAGGTATTAATTCCAAATAATGGATGTGGATTAGCATCCTATTATTATTATGTAGCTTTCCTTATACAAAATAAAGATGGAACATTTACACAATATTTTTTTAGAAATATAGGAGCAGGTTGTGAAAGAGATTTTGCCCATGATGGCAAATTAGAATTCATCAGTGAAGAATATTCAAGATTAAATGGACATGCTTATTGGAACTTCAATATTTATAAAATTACCAATGATTCATTAGAAAATATCAGTTTAAAATATAATTATCCAATGTTAGTTCCATTTAACAATCTCGAAACATTTACTCGAACAAAAGTCCCCTTTAATAAATCCGATTATCTTGAATCACCAAACCGATTCATCATAGACCATGGAACAAAAGTCCATTAAAAAATAGACTTCATCTCCTACCAATACAAGTTCTATTTAAAATTCATTCACTATTTCCAAAACCATACATCAATATTCCAACACAATACCATGCAAATCCAATTAAATATACGTCAAATCGCATTTCATATACGTCAAATCGTCCTCAATATACGTCAAATCACATTTCATATACGTCAAATCGTCTTCAGTATCATAATATTCGTGTTTCACACCACAAAGTTTACATATCACACCAATCATTTCACACTCACCACCAAACACTTTAATATCAAACCCATAAAATTCCAATTTCACATCATAAATATCAATATCAACACAACAAGAAATCAAGATACCCCCAAGATATTTACCCCTGATACTCCAAAAACTTTAAGCCATAGAGTTTGCAGATATCATTGTGCATAACTTTAACCCTTAAACCTTAAACAATTTTCCTATCTTTGCGACCTAATTAAAAATATATGAATTTTCCGGATAATTTAAAGTACACTAAAGACCATGAATGGGTTAAGGTGGATGGCGATACTGCCACTATTGGTATCACTGATTTTGCGCAGGGCGAATTGGGTGATATTGTTTATGTTGATGTAACAACAAAGGGGGAAACGCTTGATAAGGAGGCTGTTTTCGGTACGGTGGAGGCGGTGAAAACTGTTTCTGATTTGTTTATGCCTGTGTCGGGAACCATTACTGAATTGAATAAAGCGCTGGACCAAAAGCCTGAGCTGGTAAACACGGATGTTTATGGCGAAGGCTGGATGATAAAGGTGAAGATGAGTAATCCTGGTGAAGTTTCAGGATTATTATCTGCCGCTGATTATAAAGCACTGATAGGTGTTTCCTGATAGCAGGATTAATTCCCTGGTATATTCTTTCAACTGAATTGCTTGCGGGGAACGGTTGATTTATTTGTAATAGTTTACCTTTGCAACCGTTAAGAGGCAATGAAAAAGGTAATACCAATCATTAAAAAGGTTTTCGGATGGATATTCAAACTGCTGTTTGGGTTGTTTGTTTTGTCTATTTTTATGGTGATATTATATCGCTTTGTTCCGCCGCCGGTGACTCCTTTGATGTTGATAAGATGTTATCAGCAGAAGTCGGCGGGGAAGGACATGAAGATGCAGAAACACTGGGTTTCATTGGATGATATAGCTCCTGATTTGCAACTTGCATTGGTTGCTGGTGAGGATAATAATTTCCTTACGCATAATGGTTTTGATATTGAAGCGATTAAAAAAGCGATGGAATATAATAAAACGCATCCGAAGGAAACACATGGGGCAAGTACTATCAGTCAGCAGACGGCGAAGAATGTTTTTTTGTGGGATGGGAGAACGTATCTTCGTAAGGGGCTGGAGGTTTATTTTACTTTCCTTATAGAAACATTCTGGAGTAAGAAAAGAATTATGGAAGTATATCTGAATGAGATAGAAATGGGTGATGGGATTTATGGTGCTGAGGCAGCTTCTCAGGCTTATTATAAGAAACCTGCGAAGAATCTTTCGCGGGCTGAGGCGGCTTCTATTTGCGCTATTGTTCCTAGTCCGAGATATTGGTCGCCAGTGAATCCGAATGGTTCTGTATTGATGCGAAAGGAGGCGATACTTTGGAATATGAATAATATTGTGAAGGTGGATTATGAGCATCCTGTGAAGTATGAGGCACCTGTTGCGCCTTCTACACAAAGAGAAACTAAAAATAAATAGTTTACATTGAAAAAGGCGATTGTTTCTGTTACTAATGACTTGAGTACTGACCAGAGGGTTCATAAGGTTTGTATGTTTCTTACCAAGTCGGGGTATGAGGTGACGTTGGTTGGAAGGAAATTGAAGAATAGTTTGCCTTTGGAGGAGCGGGCTTATAAGACGCATCGTTTTAGATTATTGGCAACACGGGGACCTTTGTTTTATGCATTTTATAATCGTCGTTTATTACGATATCTGATGTTTCATAAAGCTGATTTATTGGTGGCTAATGACCTGGATACATTGTTGGCGAATTATCGTGCATCGAAGCTAAAGGGGATTCCTCTTGTTTATGATTCGCATGAATATTTTTGTGGAGTTCCTGAATTGGAACATCGTCCTTTGCCGCGTGCAGTGTGGCATTTAATTGAGCGGTCTTTTTTTCCTAAACTTAAATATGTTTATACGGTTAATGATTCCATTGCTGAATTATACAGGAAGGAATATCATGTTGATGTGAAAGTGGTGAGGAATATTCCTTCCTACCAACCTGAAATAACTTTGAAATCGAGAAGTGAATTGGGATTGCCTGAAAATGTTCCATTAATAATATATCAGGGTGCAGGAATAAATGTTCATCGAGGTGCTGAAGAAGCTGTTCAGGCAATGGAATATGTTAATAATGCTGTCTTATTAATTGTTGGCAATGGAGATGTTATTGGTCAACTGAAAGAGATGGCGCAAAAGCCTGAGTTGAAAGATAAGATAATATTTATAGATAAACTTCCGTTCAATGAATTAAAGCATTTCACCATGCATGCATCTATCGGATTGACCCTTGATAAAGATAACAGTTTGAATTATCGTTATAGCTTGCCCAACAAGCTTTTTGATTATATACATGCGGGTGTTCCGGTACTTGCTTCTCCTCTTATTGAAGTAAAGAAAATCATTGAGAAATATAATGTAGGTGCTTTGATTGAGAATCATAATCCAAAGCATATAGCAGATAAAATTAATGCAATGCTTGCTGATAAAACTCAATTGGAAACATGGAAACAAAATGCTTTAAAAGCAGGGAAGGAATTAAACTGGGAGGAAGAGGAGAAAGAGTTGGTTAAGATTTATAGTTCAATCAAATTTAAATAGAAAATTTTGGAGCAATTACATCTACATATAATTTCTTTCGATGTTCCTTATCCCCCTAATTACGGTGGTGTAATTGATGTTTATTATAAGATAAAAGCGCTTCATGAGGCAGGTGTAAAAGTTCATCTTCATTGTTTTGAATATGGACGAGAACAACGGGAAGAACTGAATAAACTTTGTGAATCTGTAAGTTATTATCACCGTAAAACAAATAAATCTCTTTTGTTTAATGGCATCCCATATATTGTTTTATCAAGGACTTCGGATAAGTTGTTGGAAGATTTAATGAAAGATGATTATCCAATTCTGATGGAGGGATTGCATTCTACATTCTATCTAAACCATCCAAATTTGAAGGATAGAATAAAGATTGTCAGGACCCATAATGTGGAGCATGATTATTATCAGAGCCTTGCAAAAGTTGAAGGGAATGTATTCAAGCGATATTATTTTTATAATGAAGCAAACAAGCTTCAGAAGTATGAATCAATCCTTAAGAATGCTTCTTATATTGCAACCATTTCAGAAAATGATAATGAATATTATTCAGCAAACTATGATAATGTATCTTGTATCCCTGCTTTCCATCCGAATGAAAGTGTAGAGATAAAAAAAGGTAAGGGGGATTATGCCTTCTATCATGGTAATCTTGCTGTTGGCGAAAATAATGAAGCTTCATTATTTTTAGTGAATGAGGTTTTTAATGACTTAGATATTCCTTTAATCATTGCCGGTTCCCGACCTTCTCCTGAATTGATTAAAGTGGTAAATAATAATCCAAATATTCAATTAAAAGCAGGAGTTTCAACAGAGGAGATATATGAAATGTTGAAGGAGGCGCAGTTAAATATTCTTCCCACCTTTCAATCAACAGGCATTAAACTTAAATTGTTGGCTGCTTTATTTCACGGAAGACATTGCATTGTAAATACTCCAATGGTTGAAAAGACGGGATTAGAGAGCCTTTGCATCATTGCAAATGAACCATCAGAAATGAAAGAACAGATAAAAAGAGTGTTTCAGAAAGAACTTTCTGATAATGAAATAAATAAAAGAAAAGTATTGTTAGAAGATAAATTCTCTAATAAAAAGAATGCTGAACTACTTATTCAGTTGATAGCGTATAGTTATCAGAATCCTTAGAGGTATAATCTGTAACAGGTTCTTCAATCTTAGGTTCAGTTGCTTTTGAAGCAGTACTTCCAATCTTTGAATCAACAATCTTTCCATTCTCACACTTGATTATTCGAGCAGGAAATTTGTCTAATAATTGATAGTTATGAGTAGCCATCAAAACAGAACAACCTGTTTTACTAATGTCAAATAACAGCTTCATTATATCATCAGAAATCTCAGGGTCAAGATTACCTGTGGGTTCATCAGCAAGGATAATTTCAGGATGATTTAATAATGCCCTTGCAATTGCAACTCTTTGTTGTTCACCGCCCGATAAAGTATGAGGCATATTCAAACTCTTCCCTGACATGCCTACTTTATCCAATGTTTCTTTTATCCGTGCATCAATCTCAGCTTGGTTTTTCCATCCTGTTGCTTTCAATACAAACAAAAGATTTTGATAAACATTCCTATCCGATAACAATTGAAAATCCTGGAAAACAATGCCAAGCTTCCTTCTTAAAAAAGGAACATCTTTTCTTTTGATGTTCTTGAGATTATAACCAACAATAGTTCCATCACCTTCAACAATTTCAAGGTCAGCATAAAGTGTTTTAAGCAAACTGCTTTTACCACTTCCTGTCCTTCCAATCAGGTAGGCAAACTCTCCTTTATCCATATCAATATTCACCTCAGAAAGAATAATATTTCCCGATTGATAAATAGTTAAGTTTTCTACGTGGATAATTGAAGACATGGTATATTAATTTAATTCAAGCTTCTGTACTTTACCAAAAGGCAACTGGGCAATAATTTCTTTTATCTGTATTTCCTTTTCTCCAAGACCACATTTAACCAACGCTTTCTCAGGTCTGTCCACACGAAAATAAGCCAACAAAGTAAAACTATCATCCCTGATTTGAACATAATCAGGAATCTTCGCTTTTCCTTTTATTTTTAAGATATACATATTGTTAATATTGGAGTGCAAATGTAGCAATAATTCTTTCAGAAGTTTTCGAGGGTATCATTTACTTTTATTTGCCAATGCTTTCCGCACACTGCCATGTTTTTTCAAAAGTTTATTCGCTTCCTTTTCATTTATACCAAGAGATTTCATCAGCATCTTCGTTCCTCTGTCAATAAGTTTATTATTCGTAAGTTGCATATCCACCATCTTGTTTCCTTTAATTCTTCCCAATTGAATCATCACTGTTGTCGAAATCATATTCAGTACTAATTTCTGAGCAGTCCCTGATTTCATTCGAGTGCTGCCCGTAACAAATTCAGGTCCGACAATAACTTCGATTGGATAATCAGCATGTTCAACTATAGCGGAATGTTTATTGCAAGTAATCGCACCTGTAATTATTTTATTTTCCTGACAATGCTTCAAAGCACCCACAACATAAGGAGTTCCACCTGAAGCCGCAATACCAATCACCACATCTTTTTTATTTATTTTATGAGATAACAAATCTTTCCAACCTTGCTCAGTATCATCTTCTGCAAATTCAACCGCCTTTCTGATAGCACCATCACCACCTGCAATTATTCCAATAACTTTACCATGTTCCAAACCAAATGTTGGAGGAATTTCCGACGCATCAACAATACCCAATCTTCCACTTGTTCCGGCTCCGATATAAAACAATCTTCCTCCATCTTTCATCTTCTTAACAATAGCCTTTACCATCTTTTCAATAGCAGGAATAGCCTTCTTCACCGCATCAGGCACTGTTTTATCTTCCTTGTTAATCTTAGTCAGAAGTTTTTTTACGCTCATCTTTTCCAGATGGTCATATTTGGAATCTGATTCGGTAATTTTATTCATCAAATAAGATTAATATATCTCCGGATATTTCCCCGGATTATATTCATGCATCATCTTATAAACAGCATCAAAGATATCTTCTGCATTCGGCTTAGAAAAATAATCTCCGTCAGAGCCATAGGCAGGACGGTGAGGATGAGAAGTCAAAGTAACCGGCTTTGAATCGAGATAATTATATGCATGTTGCCCATCCAGAACCTGTTGCAACATATAAGCAGTTGCACCTCCGGGCACATCTTCATCCAGAAATAAAACCTTATTCGTTTTCTTAATAGATTTAGCAATGCTGTGATAAGTATCAAACGGCAATAGCGTCTGCACATCAATCAGCTCACACGAAATATCAAACTGTTGCAATTGTTTTACCGCATCCATTGCAATGCGGCAGATGGAACCATAAGTAACAATGGTAACATCACTCCCTTCATGCAAAATTTCAGGGATACCAATCGGCACTTTAAACTCCCCAAGATTGGATGGCAGTTTTTCTTTCAATCTATATCCATTCAGCGGCTCTACAATCATCCCTGCATCATCCGAAGCAAGTAAAGTATTATAAAATCCTGCCGCCTGCGTCATGTTTCTCGGAACAAGAATATAAATCCCGCGAAGCGCATTAATAATCATCCCCATCGGAGAACCCGAATGCCATATTCCCTCCAAACGATGACCACGCGTACGAATAATTACCGGCGCTTTCTGTCCACCTTTTGTTCGATAATGCAAGGTCGCTAAATCATCACTTAAAATCTGCAAAGCATACAGCATATAATCCAAATATTGAATCTCCGCAATAGGTCGCAAACCACGCATGGCAAGCCCAATGCCCTGACCTGCAATAGTTGCCTCTCGAATACCGGTATCAGTAACCCGTATCTCCCCATATTTATCCTGCATTCCAGCCATTCCCTGGTTTACATCACCAATCTTTCCGGTGTCCTCACCAAAGGTCAGCACCAATGGATTATTCTTGAACAGGACATCGAAATTTGCCTGCAAAACCTCACGTCCATCCATCAAAGGAGCATCGTCTTTGTAGGAAACTTTTACTTCATTCACCTTCAATGCCGACCATTTCGACTGACTGTATAAATTTGAGTTATATCTGTCAAGATTTTCGTCCTTTGATTTAGTATTCCATGCCAAAAGTTTATTCCTTGCATCACAATTCTCATTAATGCACAACCTCAAAATCTTCTTAACAGCAGTTAGAATTTCCCTCCTCGAAGGGTCAATGCAAGTAGTCAGTTCCGATTTTGCTTTATTGATGAAAGCCGCGTTAATACTCTGTTTCGCTATCTCATCAAACAAAGCGCAAACCTCTGCAATCTCTGTTTTTATCGGAGCATTAAAATCATTCCACGCCTTTTTCTTGCATTCATTCACATACTTTTTTGCATCGCTTTCAATACCATCCAATTCCTCGGAAGTAGCTATCGTATTCTGTAAAATCCACTCCCTCATTTTCTTTATACAATCAAAATCATCCTCCCATTTCAAGCGCTCTTTACTCTTATATCTTTCATGCGAACCCGAAGTCGAATGTCCCTGTGGCTGCGTCATCTCCTGCACATGAAACAAGACCGGAACATGTTTCTCGCGACACAAGGCAATCCCCTTTTCATACATTTCGCAAAGCGCACCATAGTCCCAGCCCTTGGCAGTGTAGATCAGGTATCCATCCTTTTCATCAGTCTTTTCGAAACCCTTTAATACCTCCGAAATATTTTGTTTGGTGGTCTGATATTTATTCGAAACCGATATTCCATAGCCATCATCCCATACCGAAATAGCCATTGGAACCTGCAAAACTCCCGCAGCATTTATCGTTTCAAAGAATATTCCTTCACTCGTACTTGCATCGCCAATTGTTCCAAATGCAACCTCATTTCCATTAATCGAAAAATCTGTAAACCCCTTCAGTTCAGGGTTATTCCGATACACTTTCGAAGCATAAGCCAAGCCAAGCAATCGTGGCATCTGAGCAGCAGTGGGCGAAACATCTGCCGAAGAATTCTTTATCCCCGTCAACTTCTTCCAGCTACCATCAGCATTTAAACTACGTGTTCCGAAATGCCCGTTCATAGACCTTCCCGCAGATGCCGGCTCCAATTCAACGGAGGGATTTGCATATAATTGCGCAAAGAATTCGGTGATGGAATACTGCCCGATAGCAAACATAAAAGTCTGGTCTCTGTAATACCCCGAACGGAAATCTCCCTCTTTAAAAACCTTAGCCATAGCCACCTGCGCCACCTCTTTTCCATCCCCGAAAATCCCAAACTTCGCCTTCCCCGTCAGCACTTCCTTTCTTCCAAGCAAACTTGCCTGCCTGCTCTCATTCACCAAACGATAATCGCTTAAAATCTCCCTCTTAAAATCCTCAAATGAAAGTTCCTTGGTCACTGGTTTCGATTTATTTTCCTTAGCCATTACATTAAAGTTTGAACCATAATATTAATTGCCAAAATTAGTAAAAATAATGCACCTGACACGATTTAATTGTTCATTTGAAGTTTTCAGAGAATTTTAATCCAAACCAATAATTATGGTTTCCATTTATTTTTTGTAATATTGTAACCCAATAATTAACTATCACTATGCTTGAATTAAGACCAGTCTGTGAGAATTGCAGAAAAGCCCTTCCATATAATTCTACAGAAGCCTTTATATGCAGTTTTGAATGTACATTTTGTGAAGATTGCGCGTCAAAAGTATTCAATAATGTTTGTCCTAATTGCGGAGGAGGCTTCACGCCTCGCCCCATCAGACCTGAAGAGTTGATATTGAAATATCCTCCCTCAACAAAAGAAATATATAACCCAAGAACAAAGGATAATTAACAGATTCGTTGTTCAGAGGACATAATTTTGTACTTTTGCGGTCAATAATTAACAGTTTCATTTAATGAAAATCACCTTAATAGGTTTATTTGTTTTATCAACTCTGACAGGTTGTTTCACCTCCGGAACGAAAACTATTTACAAGGCTGATAATGCGATGTCTGTTAATAATCTTGGCTATCTTCAACTCACAAATGATTCGTCTTTATCAAAGGTTTATCCGAAAACAAATGAGATTTATAAAGAGGCGTTAACCAATACATTCAAGCAATATGGATTAAGTAATATTCAATACACAGAGGCGATAATTGATTATGATAATCCGGATATTGAAGCGATAAAAAGTATTTGTTTAAATAATAATATGGATGCTTTATTGATATCTCAATTGATTTTTATAAGACAGATATCTATGGGGAAAACAATTGTGGGCGCAGAAGTTAATTCAAAACTATATGACCGAAACGGAAAGCTGCTGGTGAATGCAAGTCATAATACATTGCAGGATAATACCTATAGAATGCCTATAACAAAGGTAGATGATGCAGTAAGAGAGGGTACAAAAAAAGCTATAACAAGAGTTTCGCAGGAAATGCGAATGGTTGCAGTTAATTAAAATAATAATTTATATAAAATGAAAATAATAATCACCTTAGGATTTGTTTTTACCGTTGCAGTTTATTCATTAAAAGCTCAAACGATAACCCCTGACGAAGCCTCAACACACGTTAATGACAGCACAACAGTTTGCGGTGTGGTTAAAGAAGCGCATTTCATGAAAAAAGCGGATAAATATATGTGCTATCTTGAGTTCGGCGATGTATTCCCAAATGAAACTTTCAGCGTTTATGTTTCCGATGAAGTGAGGAAGAAAATAACCTACGACCTTGGCAAGTTGAATGGTAAAAATATTTGTGTTACAGGCAAGATTAAGTTAATTAAAAAGAAACCTGAGATGACTATTTACAAAGAATCTCAGATACAGAAATAATAGTTTAAATTATCTTTATTGAGAATCATTAATTATTTATTTCTTCTCCTCTTTTTTCTTCCTTTTTATTCTTCCGGACAAAAAAGCAATAAGGAACTTTTGCATGAAGCAACTGCCATTGCCGACCAAGGATATTATACTGATGCGCTTGCTGATTTAAAAATAATAAAACAATCAAAAGATGCCGATACCAACATTTATATTGCAGCTTTAATGCTGAGTTCGGAGATAAATACAAAGCTGTTTAATTGTGAGGATGTGATAAAAGATAACGAAGATATTATCAAGGTTTATCCATCAATGGAAAAGGATTGTCTGACTAAGATTGCAAGATTTAAAAGATACTTAGGCGACCATGATGGGTCAATAAAGGCTTATAAAAGGATACTCCAGTTGAAGCCTGAAGAAAATGTTACGATATGTAATTTGGCTTTGTCCTATAACCTTCTGAATAAATATGATGAAACAATAAAAATTCTGAAAACAATAAAAGGTTCAGAGCATTTTCCACAGGAATATTATCAATATGCAATTGCTTATTATCATCTGAACAAATTAGATTCTGCGAAAAAAAACATTGATAAATACCTGCTCACTGATAAAGGTATGAATGACCAATTGGGTTATAAGGATGCCTCTTTGATTTATTCAGGGTTGCGTAATAAAATCAGGGGTTGCGAATATATTTCAAAAGCCAATGAATTATTAATCTCAAACAAGATTGAAGCGAAGTTAAATACTCAACCAGAAAGCTTCAAAGCCTGCTGGATTTATAAGAATTCGCTAAAAGAAATTGAGGAAATAAAGAGTTTGAAATCTAAACTCTGCAACTAAAATAATTAATAAATATTTGTTGCAAAATCAAGGATGCACTGGAAATGTGCATCCAGAATATCGAGTTTTGATGCTGATGCTTTTGAGATTTTAATGATGATATTTGCATTGTCACCAGTATCGGGTAATGTTCCGACAACCTTCACGAAAACATATCTGTTATTCATTGGATTGGTAACTTTTATAATTGTTCCAATAGGAGCTGTTCGGTGCAATGCGAAATACTTTTTCGGATTCACATCCTGGTCATCTATCCATGCCGCAACTCCCTTTTCCTGGAAATCTTTCATCGGTTTATTCGATGCCTGAAACTTCACATAATCGTTTGAATACGATTGTGCATCATCAGCTCTTTTCACTGTAACGGTATCGGTTTTGGATCCATCTGTTTTTGCATGATTTGTATTTTCCTCGGTTGTGGTATAGCCTACAATCAAGACTTGTCCGATATTTATTCTGTCGCTTGTGAGATTATTCCATTTCATAATCCATGACACATAAGTCTGATATTTTATTGCAATATATCCCAAATTATCACCCGATTGCACAACATATCTTATCGGAGTTGAAACAGCAACAGTGTTTTTTGCAACTTTTACTGTATCGGTTTTTTGTGTCCGAACAATCTCTATGGGAGGAACTTCTGTTTTCTTAACTGTATCAATTGGTTTTGGTTTATTATTATCCGAATCAACGACTTTTTTCTTAACGATTATCGGAGGAGGAGGAACATCATCCTCAACATATTTTTCGGTATATGGAACAAAAAGAATTTTCCCGGCAATGATGGTCCCGGTGAGGTCAGGATTGGCATCTTCAAGCTCTTTTACGGTGACATGATATTTTTTTGCAATGCTATAAAAGCTTTCTCCACGCTCAATTTTATGGACTATAAATTTCTTTCCGGCAATGGTTTTTACACCAACGGAATCTTTAAAATTTATTATTTCATTTGCATACAGATTGACAGAATTTAATCCTGCCAAAGTTGCAAATAAGAGGGCATATATTGTTATTTTAATCGAAATCTTTTTCATCTCTGCAATATTAAAAAATAACTATCAGCGTTTATGTGTTTAATGATGGTAGTTATGAACATTGTTTTGTTAGTTCTATCCTGCTGAAATCTCAAATTATTTGATGCTTAGAATTAATTTTGTGGAGTTAATATTATCAATTTAAAAGTCGAAAAAACAATGAGAAATTTCAGGAATATTTTAGTTGCAAGTTTCATCATACTGTTTCTTTTGGCTATTACCGGACAAGCTATCGGGCATCTCAAAATAAATTCATCAGCATCATCACTTCCCTTTAATGATAAGCAATATGAGAAGACAACGTGGCAGGAGTTTTATAAATTAGATGAGGTAAATAAGCCCATTGATTTGTTAAATCCTGATTATGATTTGCTTGCTGCTGCGGTTTTTTATGCAACCAATGAATATCGTGAAAGCAAAAATCTACCCTTGTATAAATACAGTCGCGATTTGAGAGATGCTGCCGATAATCAATCAAGAGAAATGAATGATTCTTCTTTTTTCGGACATAATAATCGAAAAGATACTGCTAATTATACGCCTCGACAGCGGATTAAAAATACAGGAGGCAGATATTTTATCGTTGCCGAAAATCTTGCGAGAATCATTCTCCATAAAATAAATAATCCAAAAGATTATTATGCCATGAAGGGCGAAAACATTGTGAGTCAGATAGAATACAAATATTTCGATAAAAAGATAAAAGAGGAATTGCCGGTGGAAACTTATCTCGAATTTGGGAAGAAAACCGTAAGACAATGGTTGGAAAATAAGGAGTATAATACCAATCTTCATTCCCTGCATTTTAGTCATCTGGCATGTTCGGTTGCTTTGCCGCGGCAGCCTTTTAAGTATAAGAAACTCCCGCTTGCACTGGTTTCGGCAACTTTTGGAGGGTATAAATTGAATTAATTCATAATTCGTAATCCTAATTGATTACCATCTTTCCGGTGGCAACAACTTCTTTTGTATTATTTACAAGCTGATAAAAATACATCCCGCTTGCAAGTTCTTCGCGGTTAATGGTTATCTGTTTATTGGTGCCGACATAAATATTTCTTACCTCTTGCCCATATACATCATATATTTTTAATTGTAGAGACGCCATTAATGGCGTCTCTACCCCATTAATAATAAGAGTTGTAGATGTGGAAAAGGGATTGGGATAAAGAAGAACTGAACTGTTTTTCTGTTCATTTATAGGTTTTATTCCTGTTATTACAATATTGGGAGCGCATGATGTATCAATTTCAACTGCAAAAGATAGAGGTGGAGAATAATAAACTACTGATAAATTAGCATATTGAAAATAATCATAGATGGCGGAATTAATATATGTTGTGTTTGTTGTTCCCCAATAATTGCTATCGGCATATATATCAGGCGAACCATAAGGAATATTATTATATACCTCTATTTGAGTGGTGTCATTAAAATCATTAAATTTCATGTAAAGAAAATTCAAATCGCCGGTATTTGTAACATAACCATCCAATCGAACAATACTTGCAGCTATATTCTTATCAAAAACATTGCTGTCAATTTGTAAATAAGGTGTATTTACAAGGACAGGTGTAAATTCGCAAATTGAATGTGTGGCTGTATTATAAGCAAGGTAGTTATTTGCAAAAATTAAATTCTGTCCATCGGAACAATAAACTCGTATTACAGCATCTCCAGTACTATTATTACTGTTAAAAGTATTATTTACAATTACTCCACTACTCCCACCAGTTGTTGAAATACAACCTAATGTAGTTTGATTATGTATGAATTTATTACATTCTATAGTGTCGGTAAATAAACTTTCATTAACCCTTATAACACCATTCGCATCATTATTTATAAAATCATTGCCTGAAATTCTTACATTAGTGTAAAGATCACTCTCGAAATAAATAACTGCCAAACCATTATTTGATATAAAAACATTATTACAAATTGATGTATGGAAATTTACATTATAAGTGGCAAAATTTATTCCACCAGTATTGTTTTCAATTGTATCACCAATAATATTTAACACGGTTGAGTTAAGAGATTGGTTTAAAAAATAAAGTCCATAACCTGCACAATGATTTACATTACTGGAATCCAATAAATAAGAAGAACCATCACAATAAATCCCTGCTGCTGAACTATTAGAAATATTACAATGACTAATATATGGCGATGAGCTTTCAATATGTATCTCTCCAAAACCAATCCCGCCTCCATACATCACATCACAATATTTCATTATACAACCTGAAACATAATTCCCCAAAGAATCAAAAACAGCACTCACACAAGTGTCCGAAAAATGAATCTTTGCCCAATCCCCTGCATGTGGATTTATCTGATTAGATGTAAATGTAATATGGTTTTGAGGAGTGCCGATAGCATCCATCTCCCCATCAATCTGCAAAGCACAACTATCATTAAACTTAACTACAACCCCGGGATTAATTGTCAATGTATATCCGTGAGAAAGGAGGGCATTGCCAATAACTATATAAGGACTCCCATTCAAATCCCATGTAGTATTTGCAGAAATAAATCCGCTTACATTGGTTTGTCCTTTTATTGTTATGCAGGTAAAGGACATTAGCATTAAACCCAGTATTCCTTTTTTCATGATGATTAGTTTAGATTTAAGACGGTAAAGGTAAACAAAAAAATTAAGGTCATCAACATTCCGTCAATGACCTTAAATTTTTAAACCTTAGACTATAAACTAAGTTACATCTGTATAATAATTGGTGCCGATAAATCGCTGATAAGTTTCTTTCCATTTTGAGAGAAACCATATATTGCATATCTTTTACCTGTCTTTAAACTTTTTAATAAGGTAACAAAACTTTTTCCATTGCTGCTTTGGCTTGCAAAATGACCTGGGGCATAGAAAATAACATTTATCTGATCGCCATCAAGCGTTACATCAGGGTCAGGAATTAGAGGTGGTACAAGAGGCTGAACAGGTAATTCTACAGCAAAAAAGGTAGATGAAGATGGCTTATAATCAACTCCATTGGTAACTTCACACAATAAATCAGAACCGATTTTTTTTACGGTAAAGGAAACTACTCCTGGCTTTCCTTTAGAGCCATTTGTCAGTTGCTGATAGTTTAATTTAGCTAATAAGATATTTGCTGCCGCCTCCTCTCTTGTAGTACGATTGGTATCTGAATTAGAAATTGTTTCTACCTGGTCAGCATATCCATTTAACCAGATAACTACCAGTGCCATTTTGGCTTTTACAATCTTAAGATTCCCTTTTGTAGGAGCTGCTTCATGAACATCCATAGCAGTTTTCAATGCTAAGCGAGCAGCTATTCCAAGAGCATAAAAAGCGGCTAAAATATTCGGGTCCTTAAATAATATAGCCGCCGAACCGGTATTGATAGCATTATCGATATAAGTCCACATATCAATCCCATTAGTTATTTTAGAATAATCTGTTCTTTTTACTTTTACTTTTTTTAGTGTTGCCATTTATTTTGATTTATTAATTTGAAATTAGTGACCTATTTATTAAATGTTATCTCCAAAAACCTATTCTTTTGTTCTTTGTCCTTAATCCTTTGTTCTTTAACCTTAATCCTTTGTTCTTTGTCCTTAATCCTTTGTTCTTTAACCTTAATCCTTTGTTCTTTGTCCTTAATCCTTTATTCTTTGACCATAATCCTTTGTTCTTTGTCCTTAATCCTTTATTCTTTAACCTTAATCCTTTGTTCCCAGATCAAAATCGCAGTTAAATTTGTGATTTTCTCTATCGGAGCGGGATTATTATGTATGGAGCGATTCATTTTATATACCTTGTTTCTATCTGATGCTACAAAATACCGAAAAAGAAATTGTCTTGAATGTTAAAATTTTAACATTTTGGAGATTTATTTTTAAGGAAGCTATTAGCTGATAGCTATTAGCCATTAGCTTTTTATGCCTGATTTCCTGATTTGCCTCTCGGCTTTCCCTTCACTTTTATATTACTATATATATAGTGTGAATAATATTTTATGAACAAATGACGTATCTTAAAATGGTTTTCGGTATTCATAATGTCGAAAATATGCTTCAATTTAACTTTAACTCTCGCAATTCCAAAACGCAATTCATTGCTTATTTCAGCAAAATCCATTTCTTTGATACACAAACAATGTATAACCTGCAGATATTCCTCCCCTAATTCAAAAGGGCAAACAAAAACCTGTTCCGTTTTTGAATTAACATTATAAAAATCAAGAGCATCTTCAATTTCTCTTTCCGAACCATTTATTTCGATATTCGTATTCGATGAAAAAGAAAGATTTTTTTCCTTGCAATACTTTTTCATATCGGTTATTTGCTTTGCTTCTGTCTTCTGAATTAAGCCCTCAATAATTTTTCCATCCTTCAAAGTCCTATGCTGCGATTCATAATTAGGAATGTTGAAATTGATTTTAGTAGTTTCGTTTTCCATAAATTGTTTTGATTTATTTCGAAGCGGAAAATTAGTAAGAATAAAACTATAAAGAAGGATTGTTGAAAGATTGATGGAATTATTTGTAGTTTTGTGCGATTAAATAAAACTTATGAAACATATACTATTAATATTTGCACTTACATTATTTACATCTCACGAAATTAAAGCCCAATGTAATTTAAGAGTAGATGATTTAGAAAAATTATGTGCAATGGATACATCACAATTAAGAAGTTATGCAACAGAACATGGATGGAATTTTGTTCCTTTGCAAAAAGAAATAAGGCTTTATGAATGCAGTAACGATAAAAAAATCTGGTTTGAGAGAGTGATTGGCTTAGATAAATATTTTCATTATTCGTATGCTGATACTTCGTGGGAAGATACCTTAGTATCAGAGCTGATAGATAATGGATACATATTCAAGAAAGAGATAAAGAAAGATAATTCTATGGGTATAAGATTTGAATCAAAAAAGTTTATCTTTAATCTTTATGATAATAATAATTCATTTTCAGACATTGAAATAAAAAAGAAATAATATTTATAATGATACAAACCCTTCCTTCCCCTACCGGAAATCTTACTAAATCACTCCCCGGCTTATGGTGGCTCCAATCCCGTGAAGACTATACAAAAGCCGGCGAACGAAGAATAGAACCCACATTAGGTTCCGACCCTATTGCTATCCTTACTTTTTCAAACACCCACTTTGCCGCCCAGTTCATGAAGCGCGACAGAGAGGATAATGCCGCAAATAAAATAAATTATTCAGCGAAAAATAACACGAGTGCAGTAGGTGGTTATGATGCCTATTTCGGAACCTATGAGATAAACGAAGAAACAGGTTTAATGACAACCACACTTATCGGTTCGCTTTCTCCAGATAATATAGGAATGATTGCCCATCGCAATTTACGAATCATTGATGATAAATTAATTATTCAATTGGAAACAACAACACCCGATGGAGAAGCAGTTACTCGTACCTTAACCTGGAAACGATTGACTTAGCAATCATCTAAGCCAATCTTCTATAATAATTTATCTGCCCCAGGTGATACATAAAATGCCCGATGAAATAGGTTAGCATGTATTCTGTTGACTGCTTACCTAATACTTCGGCAGGGAATGTTTTTTGTAATTCAGATGCATCAAGATTATTAAATGCCTTCTCCACCACAGCTTTGGTTGCGGTAATATCTGCAAGTAATTTCTCTTTAGATATATTTTTATTGGTGAATTCTTCATCGCGTTTCCGGATGTAACCATTCTTTCCAAGCACCGCTCCGATGAAATGATTTACATTGCCAAGCAGGTGAAGACAAAGGTTTCCCGGAGGGTTCTTCACCTCACCTGATGTTGCCCACAACTTGCTTTCATCAGCAAATTCCGAAATCTCTTTATGCAGATTGTCGATTTCACGAACATATAGTTCTTTAAATTCAATTGGTGTCATGATGTTATTATTTTAGAGGATTATTAAGGGATGCAAAGGTATGAAAAAGAGGGGAGATTAATTAATTACCCTCTCTAATGTTAATTATGCTTATCTTTGCATAATGAAAGAAATAATACATCCTTCGGTAGAAAAACACATTAATGAAATAAAAGAATTAATGATTCATTATAAAGTAGAGCATGCATCCGTGTTTGGAAGCGCAGTAAAAGGGAACTTTAATGATTCAAGCGATGTTGATTTCCTTATAAAATTTAATCCTTCATTAGATTTTGAAACTTATTCAGATAATTATTTCGCCCTGATGTATGCTTTGCAAAAATTGCTTAACAGAGACGTTGAACTTGTTGCTGAAGAGACTATTACCAACAAATATTTTGAGCAAAGCATTAATGAAAGTAGGGTTTCGATTCTGTAAATGAGTATCGAAGAGAAAAAATTACTTATGGATGTTTTAAATGCCATAAAAGGCATTAAGTTTCATTTAGGTGAAACAAGAAATTTTAATATCTATAGACAAAACCTCACCATTCGAAGAGCCGTGGAAAGGGAGCTGGAAATAATCGGAGAAGCTATTAATAACCTGTTAAAATTAAATCCTGATATTCAGATTTCAAATGCGCGATTTATTGTTGATTTACGAAATAAAGTTATTCATGCTTACGATTCCGTGAATGACACAATTATCTGGAAAGTGATAGTAAAGGATATTCCTCTTTTAGAGAATGAAGTTGAGGGATTATTAAAAGATTAATTCAACCTCTTCGTCAGCCCCGCTTCAATCCTTTCAAACAATTGCATTGGGTTATAAGTTCTCCAATTGATAGTCTCAAACTCACCACCCATCCCGATGTAATAATCAATGTTTGCACGTTCAAATTCGAGGAGAACATGGTCGCGGAAATTAATAAATACCACCCATCCATCTTCCACATCATCAAACCATTCCTCATAATATGAATCATCCGAAGTATGGAAGTTCAACACGTTCTCCCCTATCAAAATAAACTTGTTGATACCCTCATGAATCATTACATCTGCAATATCTCTTTTCAGAAACATGATGTCGTTATTGATGGCATCATTCCACTCGCCAATCAACTCAATAATTGCATATCCCTGCACATAATCAGCATACAATATCTTGATATATAAAGTCGGCGAACCTATATAATCCCACTGCGGATGGATGTAATAATTGTAGATGGTATTGACATATTCAAACTCGCTATGCTCCACACCAAAGAAGGGTGAAAGCTCATCCTCTGAAGATTTGTAAATACTTTCCCAGTTATAATATGGCTCTATGTCTTGCATCGTAATTTTCTTTTACGATATAAAAACTAAATCGTTATGAATTATTGTTCAGCGAAGGTAGCTTTTTTCTTTTAATTCCAAAAATACTTTTGAACACCACAATGAAAAATACTTTCGCCTGCCATGCATATCGTTTTATCATTCTGTTTGGTTCCGAATAGATTCTAAATGCCCATTCCAATCCCATCTTCTGAATCCTTCGTGGAGCTCTTTGAACAACACCTCCGATGAACTCAAAAGTACCACCACAACTCATCAGTATATTTGCTTTAACATGCTGCTTCACTGCCTGAATTAACATTTCCTGTTTCGGTGCACCCAATGCAAAGAACACAACATTTGCATTGCTCTCATTGATTTTCTTAATCACAATATCAACTTCCTCCTGTGGAAAGGAACCTTTATAAAAAGGTGGAGAATAATATTCAATACCTTTCATGTTCGGGAAATCTTTATGAAGTTTTGCAAATGCAATATCAAGATTCTCGGGCTTACTACCCACCACAAAGAACTTTGCAGTTTCATTAAACTCCCTGATAATCTCCACAACAAAAGTTGCACCTGTTATACGTTCATGCAAAGGATATTTTGTAAACTTACTCATGATAACCAATGTGATTCCATCAACAATAGAGAGGTCAACATTGTCGGATGCCTCTGCAAAAACATCATTGGTATTGTATAATGCAAGACTCTCCAGGCATGGTGTAAAGATTGAATTCGTCTCTTTATTTTTAATTGATTTCCCAACAAATTCCAATGCCTGTTTAGTATCGCAATAGGAAATTGGTATTCCGAATATCCTGAACTTATCGTATATTTTTCTTTCTGTCGCCATTATTTATTCACTCTGTTTTTTGAGCGTGCAAAGAAACGGAAATAAGATGTAAGCGGCAAACAGGAAATGAAAGAAGAGAATAAAGGGTTTAGATTAAATCTACCACTAAGACACTAAGAACACATAGATTCACTAAGTGCTTCTATGTGTTCTTAGTGTCTTAGTGGTGAAATTTTCTACTCCTTCAAGCCATACTTATCCATATACTTTTTATAAAGTTGCTTCTGTATATTATCAAGATTAATAATCTTACCTCTGATATATGCAATGGTAATGTTATTCGTTTTCATATCCAGAGCATCGCCATCAGAGATAATCAATGTTGCATCTTTACCAACTTCAATAGTGCCAACTGTGTTATCTATTCCAAGAATCTTTGCAGCATTCAATGTTATTGCCGACAATGCCTGTTCTTTTGTAAGTCCGTAAGCAACAGGTGTTCCGGCATTGAAAGAAAGATTTCGAACTTGCCAGAAACCATCAACGCTTATGCAATAATTTACCCCAGCCTGCTGCAATAAGTAAGGTAATTTATAAGGCAAATCAACATCTTCATCCTCTCGCGGAGGCAAAGAATGTGTGCGACCAAGAACAACCGGGATATCATTTGCTTTTAATAAATCTGTAATCCTCCATGCATCTTCTCCACCAACCAACACCATCTTGATTCCATACTCTTTGCAGAAATTAACTGCAGCAATTATTTCCTTTACATAATTACAATGAACATATAGTTTCTTAGTTCCATCAAATAATCCTCTTATGCTTTCCAGTTTCAGATTCTTTTCTTCAGGACTCTTAATCATACTATATGCTTTTGCATTTTTAAAAAGATCATTGATGTTATGAATCGCCTTCTCCATGTGTTCCCTTTGCAAATCTTCTTTTTCAGCATTAGGAGATTTATTAATATACATGGAGGGCCAATGGAGATGAATGCCTTCATCAATTTTATAAGCAGCATCTTCCCAATTCCATGCATCCAATTCAACAACAGAACTCTGCCCTGAAATAGTTCCTCCCTGCGGAACAATCTGTGCCAATAAAACTCCATTCGAACGAACTGTTGCCGGAACTTTTGAATCTGTATTATAAGCAATTATAGAACGTACATTTGGATTAAGAGAACCAACTTCGTAGTAATCATTTGTAGCTCTTGCCGCTTCTATTTCGCTAAGACCGAGGATGGTATTCATTCCTATAAAACCAGGATAAATGTCACTGCCTTCAGCTTCACAAAAGATACCTGGTTCATTCTGCCCGATGTCTCCTGTGCTATCTGTAACTTTTACAATTTTACCTTTCTCAATACGGATTTTACCTTTCTTAATTACTTGCCCATTACCGACATGTATCGTTCCATCAATGATCAAAATGGGTAGAGTTTCTTGTTTTACTGGAGAAGGGTTTTGTCCGATTGCACTATTTACTATAAACAATGCAACTATTATATATATGTATTTCATTTTCATCTCTATTTATTATTATTCATTTGGCGACAATTCTTCTTCTTCGCAGTTATTGAGTTTCTTTTTAATGGAACCTCCCTTTTGTGGCACATCTCCTTTTGTTTTTGCTGCTATCATCTTCTGAATTAATCTTGCACGTTCTTTACTTATATCATCGCGCATTTGTTTATCTCTGTCGGCATCAAAATAACAAATTCCGTCAACATAAGTCTGCTGAACTTTTGCATAAATGGATAATGGATTATCTGTCCAGAGTACCAAGTCTGCATCCTTGCCAACTTTTATACTCCCCACTTTATCATCAATATGTAAAAGCTTTGCAGGATTAAGAGTTACAAACTTCAATGCTTCTTCCTCAGATATCTTTCCATACTTAACTGACTTGGCAGCTTCCTGATTTAATCTTCTTGCCATTTCTGCATCATCAGAATTCATTGCAACGGTGATTCCCATCTTATTCATTATGGCACCATTGTATGGAATCGCTTCTTCAACTTCATATTTATAAGCCCACCAATCAGCGAAGGTAGAACCACCGACACCGTGCTTCTTCATCTTATCGGCAACTTTATATCCTTCCAAAATATGGGTGAAAGTATTAACTCTGAAATGAAAAGTATCTGCAACATGCATCAACATATTTATCTCACTCTGAACATAAGAGTGACAAGTAATAAATCTTTTATGATTTAAAATTTCAACAAGAGCATCCAACTGAATATCTTTTCGTGGAGTCATTGAAGCACTTGATTTTGAAAGATTAAATCTGTTCCATTTATCCTCATATTCTTTTGCACGAGTAAATGCATCCATATAAACCTGCTCAACTCCCATTCTTGATTGTGGAAAGCGAACGGTGCTTCTGTCCCCCCAATTAGATTGTTTCACATTCTCCCCCAAAGCAAATTTGATGAATCCATCCCATCCTGCAAACTTCATTTCTTCAGGTGAATGACCCCAGCGAAGTTTTACCAATTGAGTTTGTCCACCAATTGGATTTGCAGAGCCATGTAATAGATGTGAAGTAGTTACTCCGCCTGATAACTGACGATAGATATTTATATCATCACAATCAACAACATCTCCAATTCTTACTTCAGATGTAACTGCTGCTGCACCTTCATTCACTCCTTCCTGAATTGCAATGTGAGAATGTTCATCAACAATGCCCGGACTTAAATGCTTGCCTGTTCCGTCAATTACCCTTGCATTTCCTGCACTAAGATTCTTTCCTATTTGTGCAATCTTACCATTCTGAATTAACACATCAGTGTTTTGAAGGATACCCTCCTTTTCATTAGTCCAAACTGTAGCATTCTTAATCAAAACATTTTCCGCTTTTGGATATTCTTTCCAGCCATAAGCCATGTTTGGGTAGAGGATATTTCCAACTTCAGGGGTTACTTTTGCTGAATCTTTCTTTGCAGCAGGTTTATAAGCATCTGTCAATGTTGCCGACCATGTTACCCAATCACCATTAGTTAATTGCCCAGTTCCTTTCCATGAATTTGTATTGCCGTCTTCTAAATATCCTCCTATTCTAATAACTCCTGCAGGCTCCGATTTCTTTAATTCAAATTGCAGGGTGAATTGTTTATCCAGCCTGCGGTATGTTGCTTTAATCTTAATCGTATCTTGCATCACAGTAAACTCAGGGGTAGTAATTTCTCCTGTCACATTAAGTTTTAATGGAGGAAGATTTCCTATCTGCAGATTATAATTCCCTCTGATATCTTTCAATTCAAAATCATTCAACTCATATCGTTTGCCATTCACCCAGTTATCATAAATGATGTTGTCCTTATCAAACAAAGATTTTGAAGTTATCAGGAAATTTGCAATCATTCCTTTCTTAAGACTTCCTACTTTATCCGATACTTTTAATAATTGTGCAGGAGTATAGGTTAAAGATTTCAAAGCAGTTGTATCTGATAATCCATAGTCTATTGCTTTACGAAGATTTTTCCAGAAGTCAGCTTTATCCTTCAAATCTGAAGTGGTAATGGCGAAATTTATCCCGGCTTTTTGCAACATTGATGGATTTGTAGGAGCTAATTCCCAATGCTTCAAATCAGAAAGATTAATTTCCAAGGCATCATAAGGGTCATCAACATCATAAGCTGCCGGGAAATTCAAAGGAATTATCAAAGCACTGTTGGTAGCCTTGATTTCATTCAATCTTTGATACTCATCTCCTGAACCTTTTATGATATAGGAGGTATTGAATTCCTTCGCAATCTTATCTGCACGAAGAACCGAGAGTTTATCATGCACTTCAAAGATTTGTGGTAATGATTGCAGCTTATTCCAGGCATCGAGGGAGATATTATATTCCTGAGCCCCTTTTGTTTTATCATACCATTGCCCATCATAATAAGTCTGTCTTATCAAAGCTATCGAACCCATTAAAGATGTTGGATAATCCTGCGTTGAAGTTCCTTTATTAAATGAATAATTCGCTGCTGCCACATCTTTTACAAATTGATTATTCTCCTTTCCATCGCCAAGAGTAACTACGGCTGATGAACCTCTTGCAATTCCATCTTTACTCAATGTCATCACACATCCGAAGCCCATTTTTCGTAATGTTTCGGCAGATTTATCATCATGAGTAAACAAATCTTTCGCATTAATTTCGGGATGGATTGCCTGATTCCAGTTGTATGCACCTGCTTTATCGGTTTGCATTTGCGGACCATCTCTTCGTCGGTTGTGAGTAACATCAGATTTAACTTCGGTGATGCCATAATCGGTGTACATATCTATAAATGATGGATAAATATTTTTTCCTTTTAAATCGTAAACCACAGTTCCATCGGGGATTTTGATACCTTTGCCCGCATCTTCTATCTTGCCATCATGAATCAAAAGAGTTGCTGAATCTATAACGGTTTTATAATCCACAAAAATCCTTGCATTGATAAATGCATAGTATAAATGATTGTCATCATGCACACCATTTACAGGGAAGGTTGATTGCGCAAAAAGATTTGAAGTAATACAAATCATCGCACACAAAAAGATTTTTCTAAACATTTTAAATTCTATTTTCATTGAGTGTAAGTTTTAATTGGATGGCGAAAATACAGAATAAAACATGATTCTTCATCAATTTTAACCTCTATTAAATTTTTATTTGGCTTTAAAAATCAAAACTTCACCTTAAACTCATAAACATTCAGAATCTTTACCGCTCATATAAATAAATAAAATTATGGCAAGCGGAAGAATTCCATCAGGTTTCAGAGATCAGGTTAAGTTGCAGAAGACATTAAGAGATTGGTGGGCAGGGCTGCCAGCAGTGAATGTTCTCACCCCATTGTTAATCAGTGAAGGAATTGACATGGATGCTGATGCTGCCGTTGGGGTAGTTGTTTTGGGATTGGATGATTCAAAAACTGCAAAGGAGCATGCCCAGCATCAGGAAACTGAGTTGAGAGATAAGGATTATGATGCCATCGTTAAAAATATGTTGGGTGGTTTTCAGTTTCTGAAACATCTAAATCCATCAAATAAAGTTTTTGTGGGAGGATGGGGTGCTCCTGTGCTGGTGGATGGAGCGATTCATTACCCACCCGAATTTGCGGCGATGATGTTAATCTTCAATAATTATTACGAAAAAGATCATAGTTATGCTGTTCCTACAAGTCCATTGCAGCCTTATAACACGCTGAATAATATTGATATGGCTGTTGATTTTGGTAAGATGGGTGATGCAATTACGCATAATACAAATATGGGAACTTATGCCGGACAAGCGCATAATTTCACCGAAACCCGCGATACTGATTGGGAGCCGGTATTGAAAAACATCATTAAAATTTATAATTATCTCAAGGCATTATATATCAATAATGTTCGTGCTTTGGAAATTGCGGGATTTGTTGTTGTGAAATCTCCTCCAAGTCATGTGGTACAGACGAGTACGGCTTTGCAGTCAGAAAATGTTAGAGTCCACGGAGCTGTTAGAGGAACAATTTTATATAATCTTGAGAATTTTGATGTATTTATTGTAAAAGGACAAGATCCATTAGGAACTCAAACCAGATTAGCGGCAAATTCAGCGATGGCAATTGAAAAAGGCATGAGTGTTTTTTATCTTATTAACCCCGATCCTTTGAAAATAGCCAAGATTCATACCACGGTAAGTAAAAGCCGTTAATCCAATAATCTCCTTATTTAATTAGTACAGATAAATCTGTACCCAGAAGCATTTATCTCATGTAAATGCAAATTAGATGGGTATAGAGTATTCCGTTTTGGGTACAAAATACTTAAGTTTGGGTACAGAATTGTCTATTCCGGGTACAGAATTGTAAAATTTGGGTACAGAATTCTGGCTTATGAGTACAGAATTTTGTCGATAATCCATCCTCCACAAAAAATGAGGCATAAAAAAACCCTCCCGATAATCTATCGAGAGGGTTTTAAGCTTTTTAATCTTAATGATTATGCAGCTGGAGGAGGGGTAGATGAACCCTTCATTCCCATGATGGCACCAACTAAGATAAGTGCACCACCTGCGATACCAAGATACAATCCCATACCGGTAGAAACGCCTTCGCCAAGACCTTTGAGGCTGCTCATCTGACGGATAGCATCGCCAATCTGAGCAAGTGCGAGAATCAAGGCAACAATGTTCGACCATTTTTTGTTTACGAGGAAGAAAATTGCGCATAAAACGCCTATGGCAACGAAAATAACGCCTGGGTTTCCACCCATTTCGCCAAGGAATCCGTTAACCGATGTGCTTTCGCCCATCATGTCTACTTTTGCCCAAGGCAGCCATGCTGCAACGATTGCTAATACTGAGCCCAAAAGCCCGATAATGTTCATTTTTTTCATGTTAAATTTATTTAGGTTATTATTGA
>Ga0206937_10101_pt1 | contig 27121 bp, 45 predicted proteins | sample Alteio_BWOrgHeat_11_FD_152923 | JGI IMG/M metagenome (GOLD analysis project Ga0206937, IMG submission 152923) | Enriched cells from forest soil in Barre Woods Harvard Forest LTER site, Petersham, Massachusetts, United States -... | ecosystem: Environmental > Terrestrial > Soil > Temperate forest >... | reverse complement strand
CTGCTCCCGGGCAGGAAGGAGAGCAGCCGGCTGGAGGCCAGCGGGATCGCGCTGCTCGACGACACGACGGCACTGGTGGTCTTCGACAACCAAAATCAGGTCGCGAGCAATCGATCTCTCCCTCAAGGGCAGGGACGGCAACGGGCTTTTCCCCGCGCCGAGCTTGGGATCGGGTTTCGAGGACATCGCCATCGACCCCAGGCATGGTCGCTTCTTCTGCCTGATCGAGGCGCTGGAGGACTTCGACGGGCTCCTCTACGGCTTCGTCGCCGAGTACGACTCCGCCCGCCGTTTTCTCCGTTGCACGCGGCTGCAGACCGAGTTCCAACAGGTGAACAAGGGCTTTGAGGGTCTCGCCCACGTGTGGCTCGGAGACCGCGAGTACCTGTATGCCCTGTGCGAATGCAACCTCGGCAAGGCTGCCAAGCGGGGGCGCGGTCGTGTCGATGTGTTTACTCGCGCGGGGGACGGGGGCTGGGAGGCCTCGCACCGGATCCGCCTGCCGAAGCAGGCGGAGTTCGAGGACTATGCCGCGCTCGCCTATCGCGACCGGCAGCTTGCCGTCGTCTCGCAGGCGTCAGCGCGCCTGTGGGTGGCCCGGGTCGATGAGGAAGCGCGTGCCCTGGTGTCTGGATCGGAGGCCCGATATCGCTTCCCGAGCAAGAGCTACGGCAATATCGAGGGGATCGCTTGGCTGTCACGGGACACTTTAGTCGCCGTCTCCGACCGGAAGAAGGCGCGGCAGCCCGCCCGTTGCGCCGAGAAAGACCAATCCATTCATCTGTTCCGGATCCCGGCGGGCTGAGGCCTCAGGGTTCGCGCCGGCGGCAGCTTCAAGCGCAAGTGAGACCGCCCCCGGCAACGAAATCACCCGAAAAGCGATTTTCATGATTGACAATTTCGTCGCAGACGTGAGCCTGCTCTTCAAGGCTTGCATCGCTTCTGCAGCTCGAGAAGGCAGACGAGCTGCTCAGCCAGCGGGCTGAAGGTGAGTGTTTTGGTCGCTGCCGTCATCTTGCTGATTCAGGACATAGACCGACCCAGCGCTGGATTCGTCTCCGTCAGCCAGCAGCCGATGGTGGATACGGCCGCCGCTCTCGAGAGCTATTCGGCGGAATTCGAAGATACCGCGCCGCGACGGTCAAAATAACGAAAGTTGTCGTTTATACGTCTCGCACGCGTTGCTTTTAGTCTAGACGGTCCGTGGAAGCACGCTTGAGCCTGGAGTAACGCCTATCCCGCATCATCTGTCACTAGACTAGGTGTTGCTGTCCCCGCAGATTGCCGATCAGGCTGTAGACGCTAACCAGAAGAACCCATGCAGGAAAGATGAACAGAACCAAAGCCCCTTTTGCCCCGCGGCGAGATTGCGGCGATAGAAGGCATTCGACTCCGGCGGGCGGGTCCTCTCTCCGAGATCATCGCAAGACTGATGGCGCGCTCGGCTATTTCCAGCATAGTTTTCGTGTTTACGGCCGCGCCGGTCAGCCCTGCGCGCGGTGCGGCGTCCTCGTGCGGCGGATCACGCAAGCGGGCCGCGCAACGTTTTATTGCACCGGCTGCCAGAGATGACGCTAAGCCTCAGACATGCGAGGCGTTGGCTGCGACGGCCCCCGGAAAACCGAGCACCACAACCCGCGTGCCGATTGGTGTTTTCTGGTAGAGATCCATCGCATCCTGATTGATCATGCGAATGCAGCCCGAAGACTGGCTCGACCCAATGGTCCAGGGCTCATTGGTGCCATGGATGCGAAAATACGTATCCTTGTTGCCTTGCCAAAGATACATGGCGCGGGCACCGAGCGGATTGGCGGGGCCGCCGTGCATCCCAATCCCGCTTTGCAGCCCGACCATCGATTTCATGAGGTCCGGCCTGCGGTCGAGCATTTCCTTGGGCGGATACCAGTCCGGCCATTCCTGCTTGCTCTTGATCCTTGCCTCCCCCGCCCAGGCAAATCCTTCGCGGCCCACTCCGACGCCATAGCGGGTTGCCCTGCCACCGTCTTCGACATGGTAGAGATAGTGATTCGGGGGATCGATCACGATCGTGCCCGGCGCTTCCCTGGTCGCATAGCTGACATTCTTGCGCAAAAACGCCGAATCGACATCTGAGTATTTGACGGCGGGGACGGTGAAGGCGCCGTCTTTGATCTCCGCATAGATCGCAGTGTAATTCGGCTCGATGGCGTCCGCCATGGCGGAGTCCGCCGGCGAGGCCGCAATCGCGGCGGCATTTAACGAGGGATTGGGGTTTGTGCTAGCGCATCCAGCAAGGCAGGTTGCGGCGGAAACGGACGCTCCGGCGATGACCGAGCGGCGGGTGAGAAAAACCATCTTAGGACCGAATCGAAAAAGGGTTAGCAGGATTTCTCCGTTGTAAAGGAGAGACAAGCGCCGCGATATGGCGGATATGTCACGGTCCCTGGTTTTCTTTGGCCGGATTTGGGCCTCGCCTCTCGGAAACCGTTCGGGCGCCCGCCTTCGAATAAAAATTTTGCGGGAGGGTTCTTGCGGGTTTCCTGAGACAGATCAATCATAGAAATAGTCTAGCACAAAAGGCCGGAAATGCCTAGAAACTCGTTGGTTTCCCCTGTGCCGTTGGCCGTGACAGCGCGTAAGCGGCAATATGGAACGTACAGTGTAATGTCTGCCACGGGACACGGAAGCGACAAGGCTGACGAGTTCGACACGCGAGCCGGAAAACTTCTCGCTTCGACCTCGACAATGGCGTTGCGCTCGGATACATTTGAAGGTGCGATGGGAATGACTTAATTAGGGGAGGTTGGATATGAGTGAAAAAATCAAATCGGAAATGATCTCCCGCCGAAGGGCGTTCTCCCTTCTAGGACTAGCCGCATTAAGCCTCGCAGTTCCGCCCACGATCCTAACAGCGTCAGATGCTGAGGCCCAGACCGTTGGGATGCAGCGGCGTGCGGCGCGGCGTGCGGGCCGCCACATGCGACGTGAAGAGCGGCGCACGGGCCGCCACATGCGACGTGAGCATCGGCGTACCGGTCACTACTAGTCCCGGCGCTGCCGCGGCCTTCGCCCGTGCGGGCGCGGATCAATTCGCGCTCGAACTCGGCAAGCCCGCCTAGCACGGTCTCCGAACTCGATTTTGCCGATCTTGTTACTCTGATTAAAGGGTCGCCGATCAGCGGTTTGGCCATTGCAGATGACTTCTTTGAGCTCGGGCTGACGGATGCAGATCGGTGTCGAGCTTATCTCGACCCTAAATAAGGGGGAGCTTCCGCCCGTCCGACTTCGAATCCTTAGCGATAAGGAAGATGCAACCGCTCAAGCCGTTGAAAAGCATATCCACGTTCTGCGTCAACTCCACGCTGCTACCTTCCTAGTCAACGCTGGCAGGGCCAACGACATCTATGCACGCACCAGGGCGTTGGCGCACATGATCTTTGTCGAATGATCCAATTCCCTGCAGTAGTGAGCCCGCACGGTCGGCTCGGTTTGCGCCAGCTCCCCCGAAATGCCACATTGCCGACTCCAAGCTAATGACAGCGGGTAAGCCCCGACTCGTTGCCCGGGCGACTCCAAGAAAGCTCTGATAGGAGAGGAGTATGATGAAGAAACTTTTATTCGCGCTGGCTGTGGCGGGAGCGCTCGCGCCTTCGCTGTCTCAGGCGCAGGTCAAAATCGACATGGCCCGCATCACCTGCGGCCAAATGCTCGCGATGGCGCCGGGCGACCAAGCCGACTTCGCGGCCTTTATGAGCGGCTGGTTCGCCGAGAGGAGCGGCCGCACCTTCATCGACATGGGCTACTTCCAGAAGAATTCCGCGAGCGTGAAGGATTGGTGCGCGTCTAATCCGTCCCAATCGGTGATGGCGGGGCTGCAGCGCGCTTTCGAGAAGAAGTAAAGAGAAGATCGGGGAAAGCACATGAACCGTAAACTTATTTTCGCTGGCGTCGTGGCCGCCGTCACCATGGCTGCTCCGGCTAAGGCGCAGGTCATGATTGAAATGTCGGAGATCACCTGCAAGCAGTTCTCCGAATACGATCCGGAAACCGAGGCTTTCATCAGCAACTGGATGAGAGGCTACTTCAGCGCAAAGAAAAACCTCTCAGTGGTGGAATCGCGTTATGTCAAGCGCAACACCGGGAAAATTCTGCGCTACTGCAAGAAGATGCCGAAATCATCCCTGATGGATGCCATCCAGAAGAACGCCCGCTGACCCGAATGAGGAGCCTGGGGCACTGTCACATTACCAAATAGAGCACGTAACAAATCTGCTGGCATGTTAGGCTCACGCCGCAGCGACGACGTCGCGCCACGTCTGCATCGCCGTGGCCCTGAAGGCTCGGTGCGTTTTTGCGGAGGTGAGATGGCGTTGGACGTTGAAAGTGTTGTAAGCGGCTGCGTGGGTTGAGAGAAATTTTTGGGCTGAACCCGGACTCTTGAAACCCTGCATCTTGCGTTCTCGTCGTCGGGTCGGAGTTGCTCCCATAGTGCTCGTTGCGCCCCTCCATAGATCTCTCGTTCGAGGACGACCTTGGGCGGCTTCTTCGCCTTGACAATGGGATCGAGCGTCTGCTGTGCACGCGTGGCAGTAGAGCAGATCACCAAGTCAGGCGCGATCTTCGCCCGCCTGAGATATGCTGCCATCATCTTAGCCGTTTGCCGGCCACGCTTGCTGAGGGGCCTGTCATGGTCGTTCAGGCCGGGAACTTTCCAGCTCGATTTAGCATGGCGTAGTAGATGAAGAGACTTCATCGCCTTCCGGCCTGGGTCGGGTCTGGGCCGCACACTTGCAGAAGTAGATGATTAGGAACGTTCGTAGATTTGATCGACCAGTGCCACATATTACGCTGTTGGGCGCGACAAATCGAGCTTTGACGTTCTGGGCAAGCTCACTCGGCAATGCCCGCAAATCCTCCAGGCGCGTAGCGGCGTCCAGAATTTCGAGGCGCTTGTAGCCTGCCGGTCGAACCCATTCACGCCGCTCTTCGAGAAGCAGAACGTTTCCTGGCCGCGCAGAGAAAAACCAATCCGACGCGCTACCGATCAAATAGAAATGAAGGGGAATTCTTGTCGCGTTCGCAGGAGCATATGTCGGCCTTCTTTATGTTCTGATAACAGTTGTCTTAGGGGGAATTAACACACGCCTTGAGGAAATTGACTCGCGTATTAACCGAGACATACCCATTTAGAGCACTTTCTCCCCGGCATCTGGCACAATTTGTCCCCGGCATTGACATGAAGGGCTGCCCCTGCACGAGTCGCTTGATGCTCTATGCGGGCTACGGCAAGGTTCAAATCGTCGTTGTCTACAAGGTAAACCGACTGACGCGGTCGCTCGCCGATTTCGCCAAGATTGTCGACATCTTCGATGCGCACAATGCGTCCTTCGTGTCGGTGACGCAGCAGTTCAACACGACGACCTCCATGGGGCGCCTGACACTCAACATGCTGCTCTCCTTCGCCCAATTCGGAACGTAAAGCCAGATCGCTCCAACATTTTTCGCGCGTGAAATTTTCTCGCCATTGGCCGACACCATAACTCCGCGAACTGCTCATCGACGTCAAATCGGTGGAGGTTGTTGGGGACTGCCTTCGTTTAAGAGACGATCTCGACCGGAATGCCGATCGCGAGACCAAGATCGCGGTCAGCGCGCCCCTGATTAACAGCGATTTCGGCGAGCCCGTTCGAATTCTCGTACCAGAAGGCCGAGCCCGGCGGCCGATCGCTGAAGGTCCTCTCGCGCTCCAACAACTGACCCGCCGCGACAAACCTAGCGTTGGGCGGCAGCGTGGCCGCCCTCAGCCCAGTCATGGCATTGCCGAAATGGTCGACGTAAACGATTTCGCTGAGATCGTCCGGCCAATCTGCCCGACGATCCGCATTATCCTTGCGCGGCCAGCCGGGTGGCGGCTCGCCGCGCGCGAGCATGGCTGCGACCGGTGCGAAGAGGTCGCGCCCGTGAAAGCTCGCCGAGAGGCGCTCTGGCTTCCAGTCGATGTCCCAGCTGCGCGTCTTTCTGGCACGGCGCTGGACCAGCTCGAACAAGCCGTTGCCGGGGCCGACGTACCACCGGCCGTCAGCGTCAAGAATAACGGCTGGGCGCGCCCCGCCGACGCCGGGATCGACGACACAGAGAAAGACGGTTCCCGCCTGAAACCATCCGGCATAGACCGCTAACAGGTAGGCCGACGCCTTAGGGTTGCCGACCGGCGCATCGGCAAAGAGGTCGATAACGGGTATGCCCGGCGCCATCTGGTGCAGCACCGCCTTCATCTGACCGGAATAGGGGCCGTGCAACCCGAAATCCGTGAATAGCGCGATCATGCTATCAGTTCTCCTATGCGCTCTTTGTAAGTTGGCCATTGGCCCCGCTGAAGAAATCGTCCCAATCACGATGCAAGGAGAAAGAGATGAACGGAAGCCGCTACTATAGGGTTCGCGTCGCAGGTGCCAAGTACGGAGTCGGCTTCGGCTCAGCGTTAGCCATCACGATTTCATATTCGGCGAACCACTCGATCCTGTGGGCGATTATCCATGGAATTCTGAGCTGGCTCTATGTAATTTATTTCGCACTTTTCCACGGATGATCGACGAATGGAAGCTAGACCAACCGGGAAGGTTGCGCCCCCGAAGCCCGCTGCCGCTGCTTCGGCCCACAAATGGCTCCGACACCGACACCTTATTAATTGTGAGACGTCTCGACCGCGCTGCAGCCTCGAATTCGTCTGGACTTCTGCCGCAAAGCACGCATTGCTATGGGTGCCGGCCGGTGGACATGGCCACCCGGTGAAACACTTAGGGCTCGCCTCGCGATGTGCGGGGCTTTGGGTCGTGCGAGCGCCAATTCCGGCGCCGCGAACCAACAGAGCCCAAACGATGTCGACCCTTTCCATAAAATCCCGGAACACGAAGAGCGCCGCGCCTAAGAAGGGGAGCGCCCAATCGAAGACGGCATCCCGGCGTAAGGTCACGTCTTCTGCTGTCAACGCCAAGAAACCGACGCGATCTATTGAATCGAAGGCCGAGCGAGTCGCCAACGCCAAGACGCTGAGGAAGGCTGACGAACCAAGGGCGGAGCGAGTCACCAAGCAGGAGCGCGTGCTCACACTGCTGAGCCAACCCGAGGGGGCCAGCATCGAAGAGATGATGCATGCGACAGACTGGCAGCAGCACAGCGTGCGTGGGTTCCTGGCGGGCACGGTAAAAAAGAAGCTCGGTTTCCCGCTGACATCAGCCAAGCCCAACGACGGCGCTCGCCGCTATCGCATCGAGACGCGGCGCGCTCGCTGACATGGACAAAGCGGCGATCGATATCGCAAAGGCGCTCGTGCGGCTCTCGGAGTTGACCATCTTCGAGCTGCGCGGGGAGTGGGCGGCGGCTTCATCGCATGCCGCCGCCGATGCGGCTCTCCCGCGATCTCTTGATGAGCTAGCAGAGGGCATTGGCGGATATCACGCTCGATTAAGCGGATTCCGAAAGCACGGCAAGGTGAGATCGATGCCTAGCCAAATCAAAGTGCCGTACGCGATCACATGTTGAGGGCGGGACGTTCTGGGCTCGGCAGTTCGAACTTCGTCAGAAGACGCCGCCGTTTCCTGGACTTCACCGCCTAAACCTCCGTCAAAACCCAGGCGAAACGCTTCACATCCGACGACTCGAAAACGGCCTTAAGAGACCCTGCGGCCGTTCGCGTTCCACACCCTGGCCTTTGCGTCTCTGGTTGGCGTCGATGCGTTCGCCGGAGAGCTAACGCGCGGAATTATCGAGACAATTCCGGCGAACATAAAAATCGAAAATACGCAGCGGTATCGAGTTGTTTTGTGGCTGAGCAAACAGGATTCGAACCAAAGCATGCACTTTATATGCATCGCTTTTAGCCGATGAAAAACGCGAGCGAAATTGCGTCGCGCTCGAAGCGGTGAGTTCGATGCGCCGACTTGCGGATTTCACCGACATCTCTGCAGGACGTGCTCCCCGCGATCGTTGGATGATGGCTCTATGGAGCATTCCGGAAACGCCAGCACCACACGGCCGCGAGGACTTGATCGCCTTTTACCGGACGTGCGGCGCGCAGCCGCCAGCTTGAACGAGAACTGTCTGCGACGCCCACATCGCACCCTCCAGGTGAATGGCCCACATCGGCCAATGAGCGCTACCTTCTTCAAAAGCTGAGTCTTATTCGAGACGCAGCTTTCTTCATCGCGGATGTTGGGAATGGCTTAAGGCTCGATGAGGCGCGCAGGCTGGGGGTCCCCATGTGGCGCCTGCACGCCGCCGCGTCCGCTCTTGCGCACGCCCGTCATTCGACCTGCAAAAGCAGCGCGACAAGTTCGCTTTGGCGATGGGTGTCGGTCTTGGCAAAGACTGATTTCAACTGATTGCGCGCCGTCTCCCGTGAAATCTTCAATTCTCGAGCCGCGATGCCGGGAGAGGCGCCGCGTGCGATGACGCAAGCGAGCTTCGCCTCCGAAGGCGTAAGGCGGAATGTCCTGGCGAGGATCGTAGCGGGCGGCCCTGGTTTCGGCCCCAAGGCATTTAACGTCAAAAGCGCGCGCACTTCCTGCGCGGGCAAGTGTGCCGCCCAGTCGAAAGGCCAAATTCGCACGATAACCGGCATTTTGTCCCGGCGCTGAACGATGATCGGGTCGGTAGCCAACGAGTTGAGACGGAGCGAGGTTCTCAATTGATCGATGACTTCTTTCAGGAGGACTCGGGCCGCGGGGTCGCGAACGAAAAGACGCCGATCCTTGATCTTGACGTCGTTGTCGAAAATGGTTTCGGCCGCGGCGTTCACCTCGGCGACAAACCCGTGCTGGTCGAGGGCGATCGCGGGCAGGCGCATCGCATTGAGCGCCGCGGTTGGAGAGGAAACCGACCCATGCGCTCCCGCGACGGCGGCGATCTCGATCAAGCGCCGGGTGAAGGAAGAAAGAAAACGCTCCTCCTCGGCGTCCAGATTGTCGGCTTCCGAATTCACGTCAAAAAAGTTCATTTTATCACCTGGATAGGATAATCAAGCACGTCTTGAGCGGCTTCCGCCAGCTCGCTAAGGTCGTGTGGTAATGGCTGGCCGCAATGCCAGCATGTGTGTCTGTTTTTCATGTCTTAATGTAACACTTGGCACTAGCCGTTACATGGCCCGTTTGCGATCGGCGCTTGAGCCGGTGGGCTTTTTTGAGAAGCGCCCTTTCTGTTACGTTATCATTAGCGATGAACGCAAAGCGGGTTACTTGAGGGGCAGTGCGACCGGTCCTTTTTGGGAAGAAACCTTCCTTGGGCGATGATCTTGTGCAAAATTTAAGGATGGCGTTGAAAAGTCGCGGTCGCATCGATTTGAAGAAAGGGGTGAACAATGAGCGATAAATTGACAGTGGAAAAGGAACGGCATGGAGAGGCGACGGACGCTACGATCGAAGCCGTTATCGCCGCCGAGCGGCAGCGCTGTATCAACCGCGTGCTGACCTATGCCGCGCTTCGGGATCAGGCTGCCATCGATCTGGATAAGGCTGCGAGCGGTTCCGGCCCCGAGAAGCCGAGCGAAGGAGCCGCTGAGCGCGCGCGAGCGCAAGCGGATGTGGCGCGCGACATAGCGCGTTTTTTGGGCGAGGAGACAAAGGCCTGAGTCGGCGATCCAGGAAGGCATCGGAGCAGCTTGCGTGGCGCTCCCACACCGATGAAGAGCCGACTCTGAAGCCGCGGCGACGGCCGGACAATAAGCGTTCCTTCCTGGGCTGCAATGTAGCCGAAGCTCGTGCGGTGGTTGCGGGCGGCAGTCGGCGGCGTCTGGTATACCGCGTGGGGCCGAACGTCCGCAGCCTGCTGCTCGTCGCCGGAACGGTCGACACGCACCCGCTTTGTAACGCAGCAAGGAAAGCGGCGGCTTCGGACGCTTTCGATGCGCCGGCGAAGATCGCCTTCTTGTCGGCCTTCATGACGCCTAGCCAATGATCGAGGACAAAGGACGTGAGACTTGGACTCTCATGACCATGCTCCTCGTTAATCTCCCACTTGGGGATCCAGGCTCGTCACGCTAGGGTTCACGCAGCCACCTATAGCACCTTCGACGTCCAACGCCATCTGACATGAGCAAGAACGCACCGACCCTTTAGGGCCTCAGCCATGCAGGCGTGGCGCGAAGTCGTCGCCGCCGCATGATTTCAGCTGTGAAACCCGACTAACCCGCATCAAACTTTCAATAACGTGACAACGCCCTGTTGGCGGATGCTGCTGAAAAACTCCTGTTGAACGCCTGATGTATTCGTTTCCTTAGTTGGCCGAAGCAAGGTAGGCTCTTGCCTGATCAGTTCTATTCCGCATGACTGGGACAGATTGACCGGATTAAAGATGACAAAGTCCGACACTATGCGCGCTGCTGAAGAACTTGGATTATCGGCGGCCGAAGACAGAGGCGATAGTCCCCGGCGGACCGCCCCACGGACTGTTACGCGTGTCGATCTCGCGGAAGCCGTGTACCGTTGTGTCGGTCTCTCGCGCAACGAGTCGGGTATTCTGGTGCAATCGGTGTTGGATGAGCTAGCCGATGCTTTGATCGGGGGCGAGTCCGTCAAATTGTCTTCATTTGGCCGGTTTTTCGTGCGCTCCAAATCGGAGCGAATTGGGCGAAATCCTAAGACCGGAATCGAGGTCCCGATAACCGAGCGCCGCGTCATGGTTTTTAAGCCATCGAACGTGCTCAAGGCCCGGATCAATGGTTTGGCCGTTGCCGATGAGGAGGATGCCTGAGCATTTTGGTTTGCGGTTTATGAAAATTCGTTCCCGTGGATCGGCCCTTTGCCCGGCGCTGCGGGTTCCTGCGTCTCCAGAAACGCGCGGTACTCATCGATCCGGATGACCGCAAGCCCGCGCCCGGTGATGCGCAGCGCGACCAGGGAAACGAGGTCGCGATCGGCGAGGCCGGCGAAATTATCGCGCGCGGGCCACAGATCATGCCTGTGAGCCGGGAGAACAAATATCTATGATCGCCAAGTTGAGCGCCCTACTTTTTTCGCGCTGCTCATCGCGATTGCGGTGGTTGTCTTTGGCCGCTTGAGCAAGCGTTTAGTGTTCGACTTTCGTGCGACCGGCTCAGGCCCTCGCGATGCTGATGATCTTCCCTAAGTTGAGCAAAGTTGCAGGAGAGAACCTCTACACATACATCGTGATTGCTTACGAACAGGATTTCTTTTTCGCGGGCTCCGCAAAGCCGCTGATTGAGCGCGCAGACTTGCAACCGATATACGCCGCCCTAGGAATGGGAAATATAGGCAAAATCAATTTTGTCAGTCCTGGAACACGGTTGGCATATACACCTAATCTATACGGCACTATCAGATGGCTCGTGAACCAGGGGCAGATCCGGGTCTTCGAGGTAGACGCCGCGGCGCTGCTATCGCGAGTTAGTAACTATCGAAGTGATATCAATCGTTTGATTTTGTACAAGGGACTTGCGCCTCAACTTTCTATCATGAGCATCGTGCACGAGGTCACGCACGCGATTCAGGACTGGCGAAACCTCGTCTCTGGGCACAAGTACATCGAAGCTGACGCCTATATTGCAGCCGCTGTAGCTGCCCTGAGCACAGACCCGAATTGTGCCTTTTTAGAGTACCCGGCGCAAAAACCTGCAGCAAAGTTGGTCCTGGCCGGACAAGCGTTTGGAACGAACACGGCTTGGATTCAAGCTTATGCTGATGTGCGGAAGACGGTGGAGGCCGACCCCCCCCTTATAGTGCTATTAAAGATACTCCCTACCCGGGATCTCATAAAGAGTCTCAAGACGAGGCTGCAGTTCTGACAAAGGCCTTGCTGCACTTCAAAGTGGACACCGCTTTGGCGGGCATAAGTGGCCTCTATAACGTGTTCACGGAGGTCTCTGAGTATATGCAAAGGTGGCGCGCCCACCACGGCGGAGGGTGAGAAACGCAGCGGGTATCATAGCAACCACCACGCGATCGCGAGCACAATCCCAGCGGTGATCTACGCCCAGAACGTCTGGCAGAGCTGGCCTGACAAACTTGGACAGCTGGATAAGTGGAGTTTCTGCCTGACAACGGCCAAGATGGCCGTAGAGTAGGAGAGACGATGAGCAAGCGAGCACGCCGGAACCACGCACCGGCCTTCAAGGCGAAAGTGGCTTTGGCCGCGATCAAAGGCGAGAAGACGCTGGCCGATTTGGCGCAGCAATTCGATATCCATTCCAACCAGATCACCCAATGGAAGGCGCAGCTCCTCGAAGGGGCGGCCGGGGTATTCGGGGCTGAGGCTCGTCCCGAACCCGCTGCGCCAGCCGTCGATTTGAAATCCCTTCATGCCAAGATCGGCGAGCTGACGCTCGAGAACGATTTTTTGGAAGGCGCGCTCAGCAAGGCCGGCCTGCTGAGCGCAAAGCGATGATCGACCGTTCCCATGCACTGCCGATCGCCAGGCAGGCGAAGGCGCTGAACGTCAGCCGGGGCAGCGTCTATTATCTGCCCCGGCCGGTGTCCGCAACCGATCTTGCCGTCATGCATCGGATGGATGAATTGCATCTCGACTTTCCGTTCGCGGGCAGCCGGATGCTGCGTGATTTCCTGAATGCCGACGGTGTCGAAATCGGCCGCCTTCATGTCGCCACGCTGATGAAGCGCATCGGCGCCTCTCCCGGCATCGCGGCAGGAGAATTGAAGATTTCACGGGAGACGGCGCGCAATCAGTTGAAATCGGTCTTTGCCAAGACCGACACACATCGCCAAAGCGAACTTGTCGCGCTGCTTTTGCAGGTCGAATGACGGGCGTGCGAGCGCCGCGGCGCGCAGGCGTCAGACGCGAACACAAGCCCGCGCGCCTCATCGAGCCTTCCCAAAAGCACAATTGCCGAGGTGGCGGCGCGCGCGGAAATTCAAAGAGAGGTCCTCGGCGGCAATCTGAGCCCGCCGAAGGGTCGTCGGCGGCCGTTCGCGCCCCGCGCCCGGGCATTTTCGTCTCTGGTTGCGTGGTCGTGATCGCTCAAAAGCTAACCTACGGAAATTTCGTTGCTATTCAACCAATTGCCGAAAACAAAAATACGAGGCGATATTGGGAGGATTCCTGGCTGGGGGACCTGGATTCGAACCAAGATTAACGGAGTCAGAGTCCGCTCCGGCCAATTAACAACAGTAATAATGACGCATCATGCACGCGTAATTTCAACTGGTTAGGGAAGTATGGTTTAAATCCAAAGAACTGGGCGGGAGGATTCGAACTCAGAACTACAACTTAGGATTAAGCCATGCCCACACCGCGATGAAGAAAGCTGCGACTCACCCGGCGCGCAATTCCCCGGACTCGCCGGACGGAGTAAATTCTCTCCGCGCGAAGTCGCGCCCCATTACGTCAAATCGCGCCCTTGCCGTCCTTGATCTATCGCTGCGTTGGACAAAGTTGCATTTGATGTAGTTCGTTTCGTCCGCACGACGCTGATTTTGGTCGTTACCGAATTGGCAATAAAACATTCGGGGTGGGCCTTGTCATGCAGCCAGTCGAGGTCCGCCTGCCACACTGGCGGATCGCGAACTAGACTAATCACCTGGAAACCGTATTACAAGGTTCCCGGCGTGAGCTCCATCACGGCCGCGCGTGGGTTTGCCGAAAAAATGGTTTCGGTTTTTGCCGAGGCACGCGCCAGCAATGAACGATAGGCGGCGACATAGTTGCGCGCCATCCGGGCCGCAGTAAAACGGGCTTCGAATTCTGCTCGAACCGCGCGACGGTTCAGCTTCGAGACCTCTTGCACGGCAGCTACGGCACTGTCGATCGAATCGACGATGATGCCGCTGACGCGATCCCTGATAATCTCCGGAACCGACCCATTGCGCCAGGCGATGACCGGAGTTCCGGCCGACATAGCTTCAATAGTCACCAACCCGAAAGGCTCCGGCCAGTCGATCGGAAACAACAGCGCCCGTGCTTGGCCGAGGAATTGGCATTTCTGGCTGTCATTGATTTCCCCAATGAACTCGACGAGCGGATGATCAAGCAAGGGCTCGATCTCGGCCTTGAAATACTCTAGGTCCACATGGTCGACCTTGGCGGCTATTTTCAAAGAGACGCCGGCCCGTTTGGCGATCTCTATGGCCCTATCTGGCCGCTTTTCCGGCGATATACGACCCAGGAAAGCTAGATAATCGCCGGCGCCTTTTGGATCGAATGGGCAGACTTGCGGAGCGATGCCGTGCGGGATCGTGGCGAGCCAATTGGCGCTTGCCGGCATGGGCCTGCGCTGAGCATTGGAAATCGAAACGAGAGGCATTTCCGGATAGGCTTTGTAAAGCGGCATGAAATCCGGCTGATCCAGGCGGCCGTGCTGTGTCGTCAGACATTTATACGCCAGATCGTGGAAGAACGCGTGTGGCAAAAGGTCGACATGAAAATGGATGATATCGAATTCATCGGCACGGTAGCGTACCTCGCGTAACATGCTGAGTGTACTTGCAACGTGATCGCGAATTCCGGCAAGTCTCAAGGCTTGCGGCGCGCAAGCGACAAGGTTCGCGGTGGTCTCGGAGTCGCCGCTCGCGAACAAGGTGAGCTGATGCCCTTGCCGGACGAGTTCTTCCGCCAACCAGGAAACCACTCGCTCCGTTCCGCCATACAACTTGGGCGGTACGGCTTCCGCAAGGGGAGCGACGAGTGCTATCCGCATTTGCTATCCCTTTAATTGTGAACGCGCGCCGCCTTGATTAGTAATCCATCCCGCCGCCGGACGGCATGGCGGGAGCGTCCTTCTTCGGAACTTGCGATATATAAGTCCCACATTGTGCATTGCTCGAACAAATTTCACACTGAGGCACTCCCCGCTGCCACCGGTTTACTGTCTATTGACCCTCTCAGCCGCATCGTTTCGCGGTCGAAGGCGCGTCGGCTGGCGGCTATCAGAATTATTTTTGCGAGAGTGGCTGGATGAAACCGGTGGCGTTTCATATTTCAACCCTCGATAACCGCCAACAATCCGGGACCGAACACTTCTTTTACCGCTCTCAATTCTTGCCCTTAGTGCGATACTGATCAAGGTATATGACACGACCTTCGCGCCCGTACTCACGCTTTGTAGCCAAAAAACGCCGGGCATGCTCGTCTGAAACCACTCGTGTCGCCAAATCCTCTATCGCGGCGTCTGTCAAAGCGGACAAGCCGCGCCACGCCAAAACCGTTGTCAGTGCCTTGTGAATTTCGTGATCACGGCCGGCGCGTGAGATCGTCGTGATTATGCGCATGCACCGATCACGCCGCGTCATCGTTCGCCCGGGGTTCGCCTTCTCGTTCATGCCGCCATCTCCAACGCGAACCGCGGCGCTTGATAGTGCCGATACTCAACGTTGCATTTGCCTTGTTCCAGTCACTGTATCTTACGCGACAAACGTTGTGCGAAGCTCGCTTCGCCTTTTACATCGGACTGGTGTTCTATTCCGGCCATCCGCGCGACGGCTGTGGCGAAGGTGGGTGAGGGTGTTCGAAGGATGATTGCTCGCCTATCATCGTCCGCGACGTGGCGGCTCTCACGATCGATGCCGTAGGCGTCCGGAAGATCGTGGCGGGCGTTGAGGTAATCGCGAAGCTGTTCTGATGACCTCTATTTCCTTTGGCGAAAGGCACTCCACAAGCTGTCTGGCGACAACCTGCATGGCCGACGTGGCACAGACATCGTCCAAAGACGGAGTCCGCAAATCGACGATTTGTTCGACTGCCATTTGCTCCTCGGCCGTGTTCAACGACACGGGATCTTCCGGAATATTCAGGAGCTTCTGCACCTTCTCCAGAGGCAATTCTGTGAGCCGGGAAATGTCCCTCGGCGTGGCCTCGGATCCAGTAGAGGCGTCCAGCTGCGCCTTCCGAATCATGCGGAGACTTTCTGTCACATGGACGGGCACGCGGATGGTACGGCCCGAGTCGGCGATGGCACGGGTGATCGACTGTTTGATCCACCAGGCTGCGTAGTTCGGGAATTTTGCTCCACGGCGGTGATTGAAACACTCCACCTATAACTACGTGCCGGCACGAATGGTACATGAGGCGTGGGTCGCGGCCGGTGCTGTGGCTTTCATCACCGTAGATGCGCCGTGGGACGTGAATTGGGTCGAAGGTGCCCCAACTGCCGCCGACGTGACGCCGTAGCTCGAGAATTCGACAAACGATTTCTTAACGCTATAGACGAAAAGCCCTACAATCTCGGCCTTGCGCTTGCCACGCTTCGCGAACCGGTTTCTCGCCTTCGCGACTATTTCGAACCGGCTGCCGCCGGACGCTTTGCTTTCGACATGGACGCCGCTTTCGGCTTGCTCGCAAAGGAACCTCCGGCTTCCTTCCGCTTGGGGTGAGGGCTTTGGTCTTGTGCAAGCTTTTGAAACAGGCTCCGAGCTTCATCTGACAGAAAACGCCAGCCGAAAGCTGAATGGCGGGCTGCGATGAACTTCGCATGTAAGCAAAAAGGGGTGTATAGAACGTCTGACGCCTGACCGTCACGGCACAGTGTGGTAATTGTTGGCTACGCTGGACAACATGCTATTGAAAACTACACAGTTAATAACGTTGGAATTTTTGGAAAGAGAATATTAATATGACAGTTAGGACACCACCTTTTAACCTAAGAAAGCACCAAGTTCTCTTGGCAACTGGGTACAAATACAAGCGTCACGAAGCCAATTTTTATAACAATTATAATACAAAAAATAATATAGAAATACAAACCCCAGCTTATGATAAGTACACTTCTGAAAAAGAATGCATTTACATTAATGTCTCAGGAGAAATAATCCGTCGTGAATTTCGTGACTTGGAAGATAGAAGGTGGTACGAGGGACTTTAGAGTTTTAAAAAGATTTATTACAATCGTAAAGGCTATGAGATGAACGACATTCGGCGCCACGCGACCTCGAAACGCTCGTCTGCGCCCGAGGGGCCAAGTTATCCCTGAAGTCGTTATCGAAGCGCCTGGAATCTCCCCAGAGCTAAGGCCGAAAGTTGGTGACGGCATGAAAGGGTAAGGCGGCGTATCGTGAGGGTGTTCAACGCCCTCCACTTCTCCACCGAAGGAGTGATACGCCGTGACCGAGACTAACGTTTTCGAACTAACCCAGCCAGGAACATTTTCCGATCCGCTGACCGAGGTTTTACGCAACGGCGCGAGAACGCTATTGGAGCAGGCCGTCGAAGCCGAGGTTGCGGCTTGGCTCAGCACCCATACCGACAAGCTGACCGATGATGGCCGCCGGCGACTGGTGCGCCACGGGCACATGCCCGAGCGCGAGGTCATGACCGGCATCGGTGCCGTCGCGGTGCGGTGCCCGCGCGTGCGTGACCGCGTTGGCGAAGGCGGAGAGCGCATCCGATTTTCGTCGGCGATTTTGCCTCCCTATGCGCGCCGATCGAAGAGCCTAGAGGTGCTGATCCCGATTCTCTACCTGAAGGGCATCTCCACCGGTGATTTCGAGGAGGCGCTGATCGCACTGCTCGGCAAGGATGCCGGCGGGCTCTCTGCCTCGACCATCGGGCGGCTCAAGGAGGCCTGGTCGGACGAGCATACGCGTTGGAGCAAGCGCGATCTCTCGGCCAAACGCTACGTTTACTTCTGGGTCGACTTGGCATCCATGTGCAAGCCCGGCTCGAGGAAGCCGCGCAGTGCCTGCTGGTGGTCATCGGCGCCACCCCCGAAGGCAAAAAGGAACTTGTCGGGCTCATCGACGGCGTGCGCGAGAGCGCGCAATCGTGGAAAGAGCTCCTCCTCGACCTCCAACGGCGGGGGCTTGCGATGGGACCCGAGCTCGCGGTCGCCGACGGTGCCCTCGGCTTCTGGCAAGCGGTCGAGGAGGTGTGGCCGAGGACGCGCGGCCAGCGCTGTTGGGTGCACAAGACCGCCAATGTCTTGAACAAGCTGCCCAAGAGCCAGCAATCGAAGGCCAAGCGTGCGCTCCAGGAGATCTGGATGGTCGAGACCAAGAAGGATGCACTCGCCGCGTTCGACGCCTTCATCGAAATCTGGGGCGTCAAATACGACAAGGCTGTCGAGTGCCTGATCAAGGATCGCGACGCGTTGCTTTGCCTTCTACGACTTCCCGACTGAGCACTGGAAGCATCTGCGAACGACCAACCCCATCGAAAGCTCATTCGCGACGGTCCGCCACCGAACTTGCCGTCATCCGCGACGCGATCCGTGACAAGGAGATGGTTGCTTTGGGCCGTGTCGTTCTATCGCGGCGCGAGCATGTCGTGATGCTGGAGGCGTTCGACAAGGGCCTGCTCGCGACGACCTTGCGCTACCCCTACGAGGTCCGCGATCAAGCTCCCTATTTCGAGGATATATCGGACTTGAAATTGCCGGCTGATATGAAAGAGCTAGCCGCCCATATTGTGGACAGCAAAACATCCCATTTTGATCCGCCGACATTTGTAGACCATTACGAGACCGCACTGGTTGGGTTACTCCGGGCCAAGCAGGCCGGCCACGTGCCCGAGGCGCCCAAGGAGGAGCCGGCCCCCCACCGCGTCATCAATCTCATGGATGCTCTCCGGGCGAGTATCGGCGCCGCAAAGAAGAAGCCGGCCGCAGCAAGCTCGAAAGCTCGAGCCGGTGCACGCGGAAAAGCTGCCAAAAGGAAGACGGGACGCTGAAGCCAAAGCGGGAACCGGACGCATCATTGCTCGAGAGCGGGATCATCGCCTTCGCGGGACGGCTTGCGTCAATGAAGCGGGCGAATGCCTTCACGCTTGTCACCCGGCATGGGGGAAAGCCCTGCGAGAGGATCACCAAGGATACAAACGTCTTGATCGTTGGCGAGCTCGGTTGGCCGCTCCAGGAAGACGGACGGCCTTCGAAAAGCCTGACCCAAGCGAAATCCTATGGTGTCCCGATTGTCAGCGAACGCCGGTTCCTCGAATGGGTCGGCAAAATCTCGCCCGCGGGACAGGCCAAAGCCTATACCACGGACGAGCTCGCCGCAGTGAGTAAACTGCCGACGGACGTTGTCGAGCAACTTTCGATGTTTGGTTTGATCGAGGCCCGGGATGGCCGTTACGACTTTCGCGATCTCGCCGCCGCTCGTCAGGCCGCGCATCTCCTTGGTTCTGGGATAGGGCTTTCGGTGATCACAAAGAGCCTGCGAGAGATCCGGAAATGGCTTCCCGATGCGCAGCTTTCGAACCTGCGCCTGTTTCCGGAATCAAAGGATAGGCTCCTCGTCGAACAAGCCCGAGGCCACACGGATTCAAAAGGGCAGTTCGTGCTGCCGGTCGAAAAGACTAATCATCTCGACGCCGACGAAGCGTTTGTGCAGGCGCAATCCGCTGAGGAGGCCGGCGACCTCCTGTCGGCTGAAAGCCTCTACCGGCGTGTCATGAAGCTCGATCCGAACGATCCGGCGCCCGGGCTCAATCTCGGCAATCTGCTGGGGTTCAGCAGCGCACGGTGGAGGCGGAAGCTGCCTATCGGTGGGCCGTGAAGGCCGATCCAAACTTCTCTCCGGCTTGGCATAACCTCGCAGACTTACTTGACGAAAGTGGGCAACTAACCGAGGCGGTTGATTGCGAAAAGCGCGCGCTTACCGCCGATCCCCAATACGCCGATGCCATGTTCAACTTGGCGCTGTTCCTACAGCGGCTTGAGAACCACGCAGAAGCGGCGACGTGGTGGACGCGGTATCTTGAACACGACCGCACCTCGCAATGGGCCGAGCGCGCGAAACGCGCATTGAAATATTGCGAAATGGAGATGGCAAGCGCGGCATCGACGGCAGTCGAGCCGGCCGAAACAACAGGGCGACCTTGATCCGGACGTGAGGAGCACCATGCCTGACGAGATGCGCATCGAGATTGCCCCAAATCAGGAAGTGACGGCCCTCGTCTACACTGCGGGCAAACCGGACCTCGCCAGTGCCACGGTGATTCTGGGGCATGGAGCTGGCGCCGATCAAAGTAGTGATTTCATGACGAGATTTGCGACCGGGCTTGCAGCGCGCGAAATTAACGTCGTCACGTTCAATTTTCTGTACACGGAGCAAGGCCGGCGCGTTCCGGACGCGAGTAAGGCCCTCGAAGCGTGTTTCCGGGCCGTGATCGAGGCTGTTCGGCACAAAAAGATCGGCCGCGGCACGCTGGTCATTGGCGGCAAATCGATGAGCGGACGAATCGCTTCCCAGATTGCTGCTGCCGACGTCGCCGAGGTGGACGGTCTGGTCTTCCTCGGGTATCCGCTGCAAGCCTTCGCCGGGCTGGAAAGGGTGTGCGGCTGGTGATCGGCAATGGCGCCGCGAAAGCGATCGACGACGGCCTTGCCTCCCTGATCGCCCGAGCGATCGCAACCCGCAACATATTCCTTGCGTGCCGTGACGACAGCATCGACGCCATGGCGTCGCGAATTCGAAACGTCACGCCGGCGTGACTCATTGCATTAACGTCTAAGGGGGCTCTGCCGTCCGCTTCGTGTCCGGGCTGTGATCTTGTCCTTGGCCTACCGCTACTTGGATGACTTGAGTACAAAATGCCGTAATATCAATAGGTTTTGTGGCTGGGCAACCTGGATTCGAACTAGGATTGACGGAGTCAGATGGGGTATTCGGCCGGTCGGCTTGCCCTTCGTGGGGGTGAAGGGTGCTGCGCTTCAGGTTGATGGTAGACGTGGTCTGTGTTGAGCAGCCACAAGCATCATGGGAGGAGCGCAGCATGAAACACTATGCCGGATTGGACGTGTCGGTCAAAGAAACGTCCATATGCATCGTCGACGAGGCGGGCAGGAGTTGCCGTGAAATGAAGGTGATAAGTCACCCCGAAGACCTTCTCGCTGTTCTTTGCGATCCCGCATGGCGGCTTGAACGTGTCGGTCTCGAGGCTGGACCTCTGTCGCAGTGGCTGTTCCGTGGATTGGCGGAAGCAGGAGTCCCGGCGATCTGCATCGAAACGCGACACGCGAAGGCGTTTCTCAAGGCGCAGGTCAACAAAAGCGATCGCAACGACGCGCGCGGGATCGCGCAGATGATGCGAGTCGGCTTATTCCAACCCGTGCACGTCAAGACGCTTGCAAGCCAGAAACGAAGGGCGCTCCTCGCCGCTCGAAAGATACTCCAGGAAAAGGCTCTTGCGATCGCGAACGATATCCGTGGTTTGTTGCGCAATTTTGGACTGAAAGTCGGAATCGTTGGCGTTGTCGGTTTCGAGCAGCGGATCCACGACCTCGTCGAGGGAGTGCCGGAGTTAGCCGATATTATGGAGCCTTTGCTCGCCGCGCGCCGGGTCTTGCGTGAAAAGTTTGCCAAGCTGCATCGCAAGGTTCTCCTGCTCGCGCGCGACAATGAAGTCTGTCAGCGGTTGATGACCATCCCTGGCGTGGGTCCGGTCGTATCCTTGGCCTTTATCAGCACGGTCGACGTTCCAGCGCGCTTCAGGAACTCGAAGGCTGTTGGGCCATCCCTCGGGCTGACGCCGGTTCTCAATCAGTCCGGCGAGAGCCATCGCGTTGGGCGAATCTCGTTATGTGGCGACGAGGCCATGAGAGCGCTGCTCTATGAGGCCGCGCAGGTCATGCTGACCCGCGTGCAGAAATGGTCGTGGCTGAAGGCATGGGCGATGAACATTGCCAAGCGTCGGGGGCAGAAAAAAGCCATCGTCGCACTGGCACGACGGCTCGCCGTGATTATGCATCGCATGTGGAGTGATGGAACCGAGTTCCGCTGGACAAGGGAAATGGCACCGACAATCTGAGCGACGAACGCCAAACTGTCGGAGCGACAATCCAGCGCAACGATGTCCCTCGCGGGAGGATGGATGAGACGAGTTCGCTTTGGACTCTTGTGTCGATCGCTCTACCGCGAACAGTACGCGAGTCAGATTGTTCCGTCTCTTCCTGCTGATCCCATGCTGGGAGAGCCAGCGGCTGATCCCGAAGAGAAGCGCGGGCCCGCGAGCAACAAAAATTGGAGTTGTTAGCCGGAAAGCGCTTGACCACCACCGCCCGAATAGAGAAGAGTCCGCAAAGACCGTCGTCAGGATTTTTGGTTACAAGGAACGGCGCAGACATGTCCGCCAAAGTCGGACCAATAATGGCCAGTGGCATCTGGTTAGTGCAGCGTCGGTTTCGTGGCGGGCAATACTGCGAGCATCTGCCGACGAGCGCGCGTGCAGGACAAAACAATGGCATGGATTTCGTCCTGCGCAATCTTCGTCATCTCACGCACGTTCCGGAGAGAGATTTGAAGGCCCTGGTCGGTCGCCGCTTTGGTCTCATCTCCGGCCATTTGGATGCCGCCATCAGAGCTCGCATTTCGCTTAGCGTCTCTAGACCGCCCTGAGCCCGCTCAGGGAGGCCAATGGTTTCCTCGTCTCCGAATAGCCCTTCGACGAATCCGTCGAGCTCCTGACATCGTATCATCGCCAGAGTCGCCAGGCCTACTCGCGTGGCCATGACATCGGGGCGCACCAAGCGGAAAGCCAACGCAGTGGCGCGATAAATGCGAAATCCGGATGCGCTTCGTGCAGCGCCCAGAGGGTCGAAACCCCTACATTTTGAACGCGTTGACTATTCAGTTGTTGTGAAGAACAGGGCGCCCGTCCGAAATCGTGGAGATGGGTTTATCGAGCTGGGACTCTATCAACTCTATCAACTGAAGGAATGTTTTCTCGCGCGCGCACTGCGCGGCTACGACATATGGAAGAGCATGAATTACAATAATATCAGGATGCCCCTCGACCCTTACATGAGAACAAGGAACTTCATCCAAATTATAAGGCGCGATGTAAACTATCCTCGGTATGGAAACAAGAAAGGTAGGTCGCTCCATCCCGGTGGGAAGATTGTATGTCACCATTAAGGCTCACCCTTTATAATCCGGTGCCGGGAGCGCACACCAAAGTTATGGTCATGACAGCGAAATCTCTCTCCTATCCACCAGTAGAACATGCTCAGACAATTGCCCGCGTTGGAGCAATGAATGACGTCCGTAAAGTACGGATCAAACGGTTGCAAAAGGCGGCTTTTGAACGACAAAAACGTAGATGTTATAGGTGCAATGTTTTAATGATTGAACTTTGTAGGTGCCGGAGCAATAATCCTTCACTGAAGCGGCCGGGTATTTCGGTAGCGCCGGAGTAAAAATCCGGCAGGAGATAGCCCTTTGCGTCGGATCGGCAGAGGGCGGGGGATGAAGGGCGTGGAGCTATATGGACGGGTTCGTTATGCGGTCCAAATTGAGGGGCTAAGCCATCGCGAGGCGGCACGACAGTTTGGGATTGACCCTCGGACAGTCGCCAAGATGGTGAAGTTCTCGGTGCCGCCGACTGCGTCGTCGGCGCCCACATACCAGACCCAGTTCAGGCGGCGCTTGCCTCGCGTCGAATCGGCGCTCGCACCGGGAATATAGTAGACGAGGATATGACCTCCCGAGCGCGCCTCGGAAAAAGTGAAGGTGTCGTCGAAGAAGCGCGCCAACTCGGCTGGTGCGACGGCCTCGTCGAGTATGCCGCGCCAGGCGACGTAGCCCGCATAATTCGACGTCGCGTCCGGCAGCAGCAGCCGACGGGTCGGCGACTGCGCCCCTCGGCGCAGACCAGGAGATCCGCCGTGATCAGACCTCGCCCAGCGATCTCGGCTTTGATCCGGCCGTCAACTGTATCGAAGGACAAAACGTTCCCATCGAATATCGCTGGGCAACCGACAACTTCGACCTATTCCCCGCGCTGGCAGCCGATCTCGTTCGAAGGACGTAGCCGTGATCGTCACCGGCGGTGGAACCAGTAAACCCAAAGTCAGGATTTCGCTTTTGAGGACGGATGGATGACGGATGCTTCTTTCGCACTGCCGCGTGATGGGGTCAAATTTGAAGATTGCGATTTCTACCATACCGTCGAAATACCCGGGCGAGGAGTTGTTCATGGGCAATGGGATTTGCGCCAACATCTTGATGAATATCTCGGCGGCTACCGCTTTGCTGGAAAACGCGTCCTTGAGATCGGGCCAGCAAGCGGATTTCTTACGTTCGAGATGGAGCGCCGCGGCGCTGATGTTGTGGCCCTCGAAGTTCCCGACGATCCCGGCTGGGATTTTGTTCCATTCCCTGATGACGTGCTGCAACCGAACTTCGCTCCGCGTCGTCAGCACATGACTCGGATCAAGAATTCGTTCTGGTTCCTGCATCATCTCAATCGTTCAAAGGCCAGGCTCTGCTACGGCGATTCCTGCCGTATTCCAAACGACCTCGGCACTTTCGATGTGGCCGTCATGGCTAGCGTCCTTTTACACTGCGAGCGACCGGTGCGGATCATTGCCGAATGCGCAAAACGGGCAGATACGCTCATCGTCACTGACGTCTACAGACCGGAACTTGAGGGCCTTCCGGTATGCAGTTTGGTTCCCGGTCCCAACAAAAAGACGTTGGACACATGGTGGAACTTCAGCACTGACTTCATTCAACAGTATTTCGGCGTACTTGGCTTTCGGCAAACGTCAATCACGCGGCATGAGCAACTTTCCGAGATTAACGGGAAGGCTTTGCCGTTATTCACTGCCGTTGGATCAAAAGGTGAGCTCGCGGGGAGGAGCGAAATCCAGCAAGTAAGCAGAGGATTGCGCGGGAAAATTATCAGCAGGGTTGCTCGATCCGCGTATCGTGTCGCTGCACGATACGCTTGACGAGCTGCGGGTGCGCCGAGGTGGTGTATCTTGTTTTTTGGCATCACTTTATCAGGGCAGCCGGGCAATCGTTTCACGTCAAGGCGATATCGAAATCCCATGCGGCGGAGAGCCGACCGTACCGACAATTCAGGCTTCGAGCATTGCGCGTCGCCTCGACCTCCTGCTTCGTGTCCGTGTAGATCACATCCTTGTAATTGGCTGAAAAAGTCGGCTCAGACACTCCCCATAATCCCTCAAAGATCTTTGCTTTTTGTAGTTCAGGAAAATTTGGAAAAATTCACGTGCGATCAGGGAATGCGCCGCTCTATGAATATCGCTTCCCCCCTTGTGAAGGGCATCATTCATGCCACGAACGCAAAGCCAAAGATGAAACTCAAGAGCCTGATGCTCTCCTCACCGCCATCGCCAAGGCCCCGGGGATGGGTCGAATGACGATATCAGGCTCGGCACAGCTGCGTGCGATTGCGGATCAGCCGATCGCGCAAGCCGACCATCATCAGGGCCGCTTGTTGTTCAGCAGTCTTCACCGGTACGAAGCGCATCGCCGGTCGACTCATCGCCTCGCAAAGTGCCTCGGCGTCAGCGGTATCGTTCTTGCCGCGCTTCACATACGGCTTTACCAGCTGAGGCGCGATTAGCTTCACTTCATGGCCGAACGACCGCAAAATCCGCGCCCAATGGTGCGATGCGCCGCAGGCTTCGATCCCGATCACCGTCGGCGCAAGCGCCTTGAAGAAGGCCACCATCTCCTTGCGCCGCAGTTTCTTACGCAAAACCACCTTCTCGGCGGCGTTCACCCCATGAAGCTGGAAAAAATGTTTCGACGTGTCCATGCCAATTCGGCTAATCTGTTCCACGGACGGTCCCCTTTGTTTGAGATCTGCAACGACCTCATTCTGGCACAATCGGTAATCTCGCTCTCAAGCGCCGGCGCGCCCGCGAGCTGCACATCGGCTGGTTGCAAATCGACGAACTCATGATCGGCCGGATCGTGCGGCACGACGACGCCGAGGGCGCGCGGGGCTAGGGAACCTATGGGCCATCATGGTCAGGCGCGACGAACCTATTCAACGCTCTGCGTAGTCCGGGACCGGAAGCAGGGGGCGAGTTTCCCCAATGTTCAGACCCTGCGGTCATCCTCCGCCAGCACGCCGGAATAGATAAGCACTTCTTTCGGCCTTTGCGCCTCGATCGTTGGCTCGAAGGCCTGCAGCAAGGCAATCATAAGCTGGATCGATTTCTTGTCACCGCGCGCCGCGTCGTTTGCGAGTTGAGTCGCGGCAGCAGCGAGCTTCGAAATCTTCTTGCGCGTCCCATTTTCGGTGATGGTCACGGATTCGGTCATCGCCGTCATGAAGATGGTGACGAAGTTTTTCGTGCCTTTGCCGCGCCCCTTGGGGTTGCCCGAGACGCCCTTCCGGGAGCAAATCCGCAGCCAAGAGATCACCATGGCGCTGATGCGCCATCTCTCGGATCGCTATGAGGTATCGATCACGGCCACCATCCTCAAATGGCTCGGCATCACCGACAAGCGCGCGATGATCGTCGTCAGCAAGGATGGTTTCATCGACTGGGCTTGGGGAAGTAAACGGCTCTTCAAATCAGGGATCTATTATAGCGCTCGGCAGGAAACTGTGTTATTGCCGGGACTTTCTCTTGCCGCTCGGCGAGATCCATCGATCGACGCTGAAATCGGTTTCGTCCATCCGAAGGGCGTGTGGGTCGGCAACGAGGACGTGAACGAAATGACTGTCTTTGCCGGCAAGAGCGATTTGGCAATCACTCTTCTGCTTTACCCGAACGACGGTGCGACCTACCTGCGTCTGATGCCGGACTGCGATGAAGAAGATACGCTCGACAGGTATGATCAATTTCAGAGACACGCATAATGGGCGCGGCTTCGCGTTTCGAGGACTCGATCGACAATTAGCTTTCTCCCATAAGCGACGCGCCCAAGGACCTCGCGATGCGATGAAGTCGATTCACGAATGCATATTTCGGCGCCACGCGACCTCGAAACGCGCGTCTGCGCCCGAGGGGCCAAGTTATCCCTTGAGTCGTTATCGAAGCGCCTGGACTCTCCCCGGCGCGGAAGCCGAGGATTAATCTATGACCTACCGGCGGCGACGAGACCTGCGAGGATCCAAGGTGTCGCCGGATTTGGAAGCTGAAAAGTTTGCGAAGCTTGACTTCAATTGCGGCTGAATCGATGCGGCGGTGGGCAATCCCCTGCGAGACCCTGCAAATCCCTGCTCGTCTCGATAAATTCCCTGTTCGGCGCAATAAAATTCCCTGTTCCGATTTCTAGGGAATTATCCTCTAACGGGCTGATTTTGCTACGTTCTGACGGGCGGCTTTTTGCCAAACGGCCCGATTTTCACGAAATTCCCTGTTCTTTTCCCTGTTAGCAGGGAATCTCGCTTCAGAGACCGGTTCGCCGCTGACTGCCTCATCAGCCAGACATACCGGTTTTTCGGGAGCGTCTCCGCTCGCGCGGAAAAGTGCGACACT
>Ga0206937_10099_pt1 | contig 27543 bp, 27 predicted proteins | sample Alteio_BWOrgHeat_11_FD_152923 | JGI IMG/M metagenome (GOLD analysis project Ga0206937, IMG submission 152923) | Enriched cells from forest soil in Barre Woods Harvard Forest LTER site, Petersham, Massachusetts, United States -... | ecosystem: Environmental > Terrestrial > Soil > Temperate forest >... | reverse complement strand
ATTAATCAAAGGATTATAACGTCTTTTTATTTTGCAAACAATGTAATAGTGAAAAACTCGGCGTTAGGTGCCTTAGAACATTTAAAGAAGTTTTCGGATACTCTTCCAAATATTATTTTTCTTGATTTGAATATGCCTATCATGGATGGTTTTGGGTTTTTAGAGGAGTTTGATAAACTTGTTAAAGCAAATGATAATTACATGCATTGTAAAATTATTGTCCTTTCTTCTTCAATGAGTCCTGATGATATAAATAAGGCATCCATTAATCCTTATGTTCATAAATATATTAACAAACCCCTCACAGAAAGCTATTTAGAAGCTATCAATCTTTAGCCTTTAATAGGGTTAGCCATCCTTTTAATAAGTTTATCATCTAGTTTAATATACCTCAATATTTGAAGTTCTCCTGTATTTATTTTACAATACTGAGAATATAAATCTTCCATTTTCTTTATTTTCTTTCGTAAATCAGCAGGTTTTAGAGCTGCTTTTATTAACTTCATGAATAATTCAACATTTTCATATTTATTTTCAACATTAACAAGCTGTCTGCTGATACTTGAGAATTGCTGTTTGCACATATCTTCCTCGCCCATAAAGCAATACATCAAAGCCTGAAACAATTTACATTCTATATCGGTATGTAAAAAATGGCGCATGGAAACTTTATTTCTTAATTCATTCATAATATTTGCAGCTTCCTTATAATTTTCACTATAAAATTTGGTATGTGCAATGAATGAGCGATAATATATAGTATGATATATCTCATTTTCATCAATTTCGAAATTAGGTTCAAGGAGTTGATTTAAATCACACAGCTCTTCAATTCTACCATTTACTAAATATTTTTCCAGTTTAGAGTTCAGGAATTGAATGATGAAAAAAGTAAAAATATGTTTATTGATAATAACCGGAAGAGCATCCTTTACCTTTTTATAAAATGGTTCTGCCCTATAAATATTTTCGGTATGGTAATAAAATTGGACGTACAAAAAGTCAATAAGAACTTTAATGTTATGATAAAATGAATCCAAATCATATTTTTCGAAAGTCTTATTAATTTCAAGAAGAATGTTTTCTATTTCAGGCTCTTTTGTTTTAAGGGAGGCAAGTTTATGAGAAAAGGCGCACTGATAATATATCCCTATTATATTATAGAGAACAAACAGACGATGCGATTCATAAAGCTCAGTAATATTAAATAACTCTCTTCGGGTTGATTTAACTTTTTCCATATCCTCAGGAAGACGGGTTAAGGAATAAATCCCTAAGTCTCTGATGAAAATATATAATAAATCCTCTGCCTTTTCAACCGATAATGAGAAAGCAGTATGTTTCTGGTAAAGCTGGTCATAATATTCATATTCCTCAGGGTTAAAAACATGAACCCGAGCCAAGGTTTTATATACAGTAACCAATTCATTAGATAAATCATATTCGATTAATTGCTTTTCAAGGTCCTTCAAAAAGTTAATCGTCATAAATTTGTTCTCATCAAACATGGAAGGACTAACATGTGCCACCTTTTCCTTCAAAGCATTTATCGGCTTTTGAAACAGAATGGAAGCAATTTTATCAATCAATCTTGATTTTAAAGTGTAATAAGCACTCGAATTAACTTCGAGTATTTCCATCATTTGGGTATCATTTAATTCTTTTGTCCGAGCCAGTTCCATCACCTGGTAAGGCTTATTCTTCTTGTTTCCGGTTACAGCTTCGAGCAGGACTTTATATTCCTCCTCAGTTAGTTTTTTAATCGTTTTGTTGAGATTCTCCATATATATTTATCTTAAAAACTTGGGTTTAATTATTGGCTTGTAAAAATAGTCAGAATAATCTTCACTTTACCAATTATTGCATTTTTTTCTTTGTTTTTTCTTCTTTGGCTTATAAATAAGCCCTTTATCTCTCCTGATGACATCGGAATGGATTAATAATTATTCCTTGTGAACCAAATCTGAAAAAGGTGAATCACAAAAACAGATAATTTTATAGCTACTTATATATAAGGTGTCCCCAAAAAACCAAAAAACACCCATTTTTGCTTTTTGCAGTCAAACAAAACCTCTTTGTAGTCGTGCAGGAATCAAATGTTGAACTAAAGACAACAGATGTAGTCATGCAGACATTAGATGAAGTCATACATACATCAGATGAAGTCATGCATACATCAGGTGAAGTCACGCATACATCAGGTGAAGTCATACAGACAACAGATGCAGTCAAACAGACATCAAGTGAAGTCATGCAGACATCAAATGTTTGACTTCAAATGCTAAATGTTTGACTTCATTTGTCAGATCGAGTCGTGCAAAATGGTTTTTATCAATTAAAAAGCCCATGTATTCATTCCGCTTTTTGGTCGGATTGAGTTCATGGACTTGATGAAATCGATTAAAATTAAGTTTTTTAACCTATTTTGTAAGGATAAGTGGCAAGCATTGGGTCCAAGTAGAGTTTTGGAATGCGAAAAAAAGCAATTATCAGAGAAACCCTTAAATTTGAGACTTTAAACTTCCTACTTAGGGTTGAGAAAAGAAATAATCAATAAGTTTCTGCATCACATCAGCTCCGAAGTTATATTTCCCATCAAGGAAATTGTCAATTGCCTGATGCAATTCAGCTGCATCTATTTGTCCATCATTGTTAAAATCTGCAAAACGCAACTCAGAAGGTATTTTGCTATCAGATTTAACGGTTGTATCTTTTATTGAATTATCAGGAATGATTGTTTTTGAAATAGTTGAAGTATCAGTTTTCGAGGTATCGGATTTGATAACTTCATTTGTAAATTCTCTATCACCAAATTTCTCTCTTTCTTTCCGAGTGAATGCACCGATATCATAATTAATTGTGATGCTCGAAAATAGATATTTATCATAGCACAGGTTATTTATTCCACTCAGATTATTGGTATTTACGTTATCTATATCATTTGTAAAGGCGAAATTAAATGTCTCTTCCCATCTTAAAAAAAACTTTGGAGAAAGTTGGATTTTTAAACCCAATTGGAGAGGAATATTCAAAGTTATTTCATTTTGCATTGAGGTTTCAAAGGTATAATCTCTTTGCAATTTGATTGCTGAGTCTGCATTCGGATCTGACTGAGGGAGATTTCGGATTGTTCCATCAGTCCAATAATAATAGGTATTTCCATTTGAATCTTTAAGATCGCTTTTGGTATTAAATGACAACATACTAATCCCAATTCCCATAAAAGGGGTAATAAATGAAGTGTTTTCTTTATGACCGAAGTCATATCGCAACATTATTCCCTCATTAAATGTTGAAGATAGAAAATTAAGATTGGTTGAAATCGAGTTCTCATATCCATATAATCGCTCGCCTGAAAAGAAGAAGTCTAAGCCAAGATTCCTGGAGAAATTCTTTTGAATATCAATACTGAACCCGTCTTTATATTTTATCGGGTCTTTGATATTATTTTGCCCGATATTTCCATAAAACGATGTTATTCCTCCTCCGACGCCTATTGTTAATTTAGGTCTGTTTGGGATAGAATCTGTTGTATCAGAAGGAGTCTTAGTTTGAGCTAAAGAAATATTAAATATTGAAGCTGCTAATGTTAAAGAGAGTATCGTAATAACAGCTATTTTCTTCATTTCGGCGGTTAATCATCACTTAATACCCAAATATAACAGCCCAAATTTGACCGGTTTTTTGCAAGGCTTCAGAAACAGGAATTCTTGTTCCATTATTATAAGAAACAACGAATGACCCTTCATCTCCTGTCAAACGAAGTTTATTTCTGTATTCTTTTGCCTCTGCATAAGTTGAGAAGGAGCCCATTACACATTTATACAATCCATCTATTTGTTCTGTGGAAATCGGGTCAGTAAAATTAAATTTAGATTTAAGCCACTCTGCACCATCAGTACCAAATGCTCCAACTTGAACCTTGTAAACAATTCCTTGAACTACCCGTGGAGGGAACGCATTTGCAGAAGTTGTTGTAGATTGTGTTGAAGTATTATTTGTATTTGTTCCTGAAGTATTGGATGAAGAAGATATATTTGAAGATGATTTATCAGGAGGATTTGAAGAAACTAAACTTGACCCTGATGAATCAGGAGAGGTTTTAGCCTTAACAACATTGGTAGTTGAAGTTGTTGAATTTGAAGAAGTGGAGGTGTTTGAAGGATTAACATTTTGAGTAGAAGAAGAATTTGTGGATGATTGAGACGTATTTGTTGGATTTGTAATGTTCCCTGAAGAAGAATTATCGGAAACATTAGATGCTACGGATGCTGATGAGATGTTGATACTTGAGGCAGCAATAGGTATTTTTTTAGTATCATTTCCTTCAATATAGAAAAAGTTACCGGTAGTTGTTTTAGCTCCTGATGCTTTTGCATCAGCGGTTATTTTATAAGAAACTTTAAACTGTGCATCTGCTGGCAACGACATCCAAATGAACTTTGCCTTTTTGTTTTCAAATGAAAAGGAAGCTGATTTTGTTTCTATTGCAGTTGCAGTTAATCCATCGGGAAGTTCATCCTGAAGTTTTGCAAAGCCGGCTACGCTGCCTTTATTAATTGTTAATTCAACTACACAATCTCCTCCTGCAGCAAGTGTTGAAGGTTCATCTCTTGTGATGGTAATATTTTGTGAATAACCAACCTTGGATGAAAGAATGAGAATCCAAAGTAAAAATAAAAGTTTAGTTTTAATCATGGTCTTGTTAGAAAGGTGCATTAGATTTTTTCTTTATTATATATTCTGCTAATTTCGGACAATTCTATCTATTTATTTCTATTTCTATTTGTATTTTATGAACATCGGATTGTGAGTTAAAACTTTCCTGAGATTGAAAGTTTTATAAGCTATTGCTGGTCGAAAAAATAATCAACAAGTTTATTTATAAATGAAACCGTAAATCGTTTATCCCCATCAAAGAATGCATCTATTGCGGCATTGATTTCTTTTATGGTAATTATACCGTCATGGTCAAAATCTGCTATCTTAAGTTCATCTGGAATCTCAGAATTTGCAGATACTTTGTTAATAGGTCTGACAATATTTGTATTGGTATTTGATGATATATCATATTTATTATCTCTTTTTACGGGATGATAATTAGTATAATCAGGTTCAACTAAATTGGAAGGAATTTTCCTAGCTGTTGTTGCCGAATCAACATAATTTGCATTATCTTTATCAATAACTCCTTTTTCGCCAATCACATAATCTTTTACCGGACATCCATGTTTATCTACTTTAACCCCTTTAGGTGTACCTGGACATCTGTTATCAATATCTTTCACACCATTTCCATCACTATCCTGATTGATAAGAGCTTTAAAATCAACATCCCTATAACGTGGATCATCATAACTGCTTGACATACTTACACCTATATTATACCTTAAACTAATACTTGTATATAAATAAGAGTTATTAATAGTATTTCCTGATAGGTTGCCACCACTTTGATTACTAACATCATCAATCCATTTTGTTTGTGCCATATAATAGGTTCCCTTTAAATCAATGGAAAAAGCAGGAGTGAGTTTAAAAGCAATACCTAAACCCAAGGGTATTGAAATCGTGTTTTGGCTATAATTATTTCCTTGTGATGCAGCTAAAGCATGAAGATCAGTTTCATAAGTATAATCTCGAGACATAAGATTTGCTGATTCAGCATTTACTGCTGTTTGAGGTAAATTTCTTATAGTTCCATCATTCCAATAGTTATATAGATTTCCATTAGCATCTTTCAAATCGGCAAAAGAATTAAATGAAAGGTAATCAACTCCGAAAGTTAAATATGGAGCAATACGAGAGCCCCTTGACAATATATAACCGTTATCGAAATTATAAGAAAGATTGAATCCTATACTCCAAATACTTGATTCAAAGTTAGCATTCTGTATAATAGAACGTTCAGTTTTAGCTAACTTACCTCCAAGGTAATTTACACCAATCGCCAAACCTGTGTTCCATAATCTTTCATCAATCCCTGCGCTGTAACCAAATCTCGAGTCGGTATATATAGACATGTTTGTTACACTACCAATGTTCCCTTTAAAATCAAGTATACCACCTCCAAAATAAATGGATGGAAGATGATTATCTGTCACCATTTCTTCGCCTCGATTAAAATCCTGTGCTAAGCATGAATAACACATAATAAAACAAAATATTAACGTAATAAGGAAGAGTTTTCTCATTAAAATTACTTTCATCTTGGCAAATGTATGTAAAATAATTGAACTACCAACATTTACTTAGAATTAAAGAATGAACCTTTAGAGGTGCATAAACTGTTTTGATAAGCAATTTGACAGCTTTTATTGATGTATTTTTATCCCTCGGGAAACCAATCTTTGTCTGTCCGATAAACAGTTCCTTTAAATAAGGCTATTAGCGTATTATCTTGTTTGGTTACAGCAATATTATAGATGCCAATCTTATTGGTAAGACTTGCTTCTTCAACAGTGGCAATAAGGACATCACCTTCTTTTACCTGCCCGATATAAGACATGGATGCCTCGATAGAAACACTCTTTTTACCATAAGAATTAGATGCAAAAGCAAGGGCACTATCAGCCAATGAAAAAGTTATTCCTCCATGAAGAATATTAAACCCATTAAGCATCTCTTTTCGGATAGTCATTCGAAGAATACATTTACCGGGCTTTACTTCTATTCTCTCAATACCCAACCATTGACTGAACCAATCGTTATCAAACATGGTATCAACGACTTTTATGGCTGTTTCTTCGGGTTTCATTTATTCCGGATAAAAAAATTTAGATTGATTATGCATCTTTCTAAGCAAAATGCTTGGACGATATCTATCATCACCATAATCAAAATGAAGTTTTTCAAGTACATTCAGAACATATCCTATCCCTAATTCATCTGCCCATTGTAATAATCCCTTTGGATAATTTACCCCTTTTGTCATTGCTAAGTCTATATCTTCCTTGGTTGCAATCTTGAGGAACAAAGCCTCCGCAGCTTCATTAACCAGCATGACAATTATCCTTGTGAATATTTTTTGGTTTGCTATATAATAATCATTAACTGGTTGAGGATTTATTGCACCTTCGGCATAATCATAATACCCTCTTCCGGATTTTTTTCCAAAACGTTTTGCTTCATATAAACGCTTTTGGGTGATGGATGGTTTATATCTTGGGTCATAAAATAGCTGTTCAAATATAGTTTCAGTTACTTTATAATTAATATCATTGCCAATGAAATCCATTAGCTCAAAAGGTCCCATTTTAAAACCACCTATTGTTTTCATTGCCCAATCTATTGTTGCAAATGAATGTTCTCCTTCCTCATAAATCCGTATTGCCTCACCATAATAAGGACGAGCAATCCTGTTTACAATAAAGCCTGGAGTATCTTTAGCAAGCACTGTTTTCTTTCCCCAGGTATCTATTAAATTTTTAGTGATTATTGCTGTGTTTTCATTGGTTGTCAATCCGGGAATTATCTCTACCAAAGGCATTATCTGTGCTGGATTAAAGAAATGTATTCCAATAACTCTTTCAGGCTTCCTGCATGCCGATGCTATTGATACTATGGATAAAGACGAAGTATTAGTTCCAAGAATACAATTATCGGAAACAATCTTTTCCAAATCTGAAAAGAGTTTCTGTTTAACTCCTAAGTCTTCTATAATTGCTTCTATTATCAATCCACAATCTTTCAAATGATTTATATCATCTGTAAAAGAAATATTAGCTGAGATGGAATCCGATTTCTGTTGGTCATAAGCACCCTTCTCTACTTGTTTTCTTAATGTTCTGTGGATTTGCTCTTTAGCTTTATTCAAAGCATCTTTGAATGGATCAACCAAAATAACTATGTGCCCTGCCAAGGCGGCAACCTGTGCAATTCCCGAACCCATGGCTCCTGCACCTACTATTCCTACTACTTTTATCTCGTTCATAAAATACTTTTATTCTCCTTTAAAAACAGGTTTTCTTTTTTCGAGGAAGGCAGCTATTCCTTCTTTGTTATCATTGGTTTTAAATGCCTCTGCCTGCAAATCTCTTTCTAAATCCAGCTGATCTTCCAATGAATTAAACACAGAAAGATTAAGCAATCGCTTCGTCAATCCTAAGCCCTTGGTAGGTTGAGTTGCAAGATGAACAGCTAATGCATAAGCCTCTTCCTGCAGTTTATCATCCTCACAAAATTTATATATCATTCCGAAATTCAATGCTTGTTCTGCACTTATCTTATCACCTAAAAGCATCATCGCAGAAGCACGTTGAAAGCCAGCCAATCGTGGAAGAAAGAATGTTCCGCCGGTATCAGGAATCAATCCTATCTTACAAAAAGATTGTATGAAAGATGCCGATTTTCCTGCATAAATTATATCGCAACAATAAGCCAGATTAGCTCCTGCACCCGCAGCAACACCATTAACAGCGCATATTACAGGCTTCTCGATGTTCCGAATCTTTTTTACAATTGGATTATAATGATGTTCCACAATATATCCGATATCAGGAGCATCATCGGCAGTGGCTTCGGCAAGGTCTTGTCCGGCGCAGAAGGCACGCCCTTCTCCTGTTAAATAAACTGCCCGAATCGTAGCATCATCATTGCAAATATCCAATGCCTGCTGCACTTCCATAGCCATTCCTTTATTGAAACTATTAAGAACTTCGGGGCGGTTGAGAGCAATCTTGCCCACACCATTTTCTATTGCGAACTTTATAAATTGATTTTCCATCTTGCAAAAGTAGGAAAAAGTATTTTAGGTTTAATGTTTGACTTATCAAACATTAAACTTTAAAAAAAAAACTATTAAGGAATAATAGCAGGAGAAGGACTAACCCCAGGCGATAAACCCGCAGCATTTACGGTAAAGGAAGTGCTTGATAATTCCTCTCCGCTCAATCCTGTTAATTGAATTTCTCCTTTACTGCCTGTAAATAAATTAATAAAAACCTTTCCGCTAAATGATGGAGCTATCTCTAATTCTATTTGATTATCATTTGGAGCAGTTATGGTTACTCCTGCACTTATTCTTGAAATAACTATGGTTGCTTTAATATCTTTTTTCGATTTCTGACTGTAAACTAATTTCTGAGCAACACTTTTTATTGAAGATAATAAAGCATTCAATGCCGCAGTTGGTTTTGTTAATCTTGTTGAGCTGCCAGTTACCGAATCAAAACCTATTAATTCAACCAGCAGTTTATTTCCCTCTGCTATTTCATCCGTAAAATTAGCCATTACATCCAAATAACCAACCACTACAAGCATTCCTGCAATCAATGCATCTCTTTTAGTTTTATTTCCCTTATCAGAAAACCATGCCCAATATAAGGTATATAGTGTTCCTCCAAACCCATCAAGCTCAGTTGGAGTATAAGGAGAACCGGGATAATCACCGATATTAATTCCCAGCATTTCGCCAATGAGTTTTATTAAGTTTACCAAATCATTTCCATTCTTGGCTGCTGTGATATTGGCAAAATCCTTGTCAACTTTATATTTAGGTACCTTCATATTTTTATTTTATTAAATATTAATTTTTATTACACGGTAAAATTACTTCCAATTAACCCTTTAATTTTGAGATATTGCTTAATGCATGAACAATTTAATTGTATAACTTTTTAGTAGCTAAGAGTGTTGATACGAGAGCTTTAAATTTTTATTTGGAGGCATATCAGAGCAATAAAATATCTTTGGAAAGGTCATATTTCCCAAAAAGAGAGGTATTATTATTTTAGTTTTAATTCATAAAAGAGATTAGAGAGAAAAGAAACATATTTTAAAACCATAAAAAATGTCATAAAACCCGAATTCAAAAAATGTCATAAAACCATAAAACAAAAAAACAGTTACAAAAACAGAAAAAACGTACACTAAATCCGGATTTATGTCATAAATCTGAATTTTATGTACGTTTTTTTTGGATTTATAACATAAACCAGAATTTTGTGAACGTTTTTTTTGGATTTATGACATAAATCCGGATTTAGTGTACGTTTTTTTTGGATTTATGTTTTTTTTAAGCTATTTTGTAACTGTTTTTTGTGTTTTTGCAACTGTTTTTTGATTTTAAGCCATTTCCTATATAGAAAACGAATCTACAAAAGGAGAAAATGAAGGAGATTGTGGTGTAAATATTCAAACTTTACCAAAGTTTTAAACTTTGGTAAAGTTAATTATCGTCAAATCCTGTCAATTTACCTTTCCTTTTATCTAAAATGATTCCTCAAAAAGAGGAAATAAGGTTTTTGAGGGAGGAATCAGGAGGGTTTTTGGATGATTTCTATACACTATATATATAGGAGTGTTTTTTTTTGGATAATAAACCATTTAATAGGTCATTGGTCTATTCATTTAATTTGTTTAATTTTGTAAGATGAAAAAGATTCTGTTTTTAGTTTTTGTTTGTGTGATGATTGAGGGATGTAATACATGTAAAGATGACCCTAATTTAAATGCAGAGGAACTTTCATGGATGCCTTATAAGGGTGGGGAGACACTAATCTTTCAAAACCTTTCAGGAGGTTATGATACAATAATTGTGGGTCAAAAAATGTTTTATACATGGGCAATTGGAGATGAAGAAGAAGAAGATCATAGTCATTGTTCCTATTATACTCAAGAATTAGATATTACAATTGGTCCGTATCACTATAGCATTTCACATAAAAATATGGATGTTACTTATAGTAAACCAATGTGGCCAGGGGGAACTCAAGCGGGAGATATTCCATGTTTGGATAATCAGAACATCAGCACGAGTCCTTTTCAATCTTCAATAGTTTTAAATGGAAGAACATTTAATAATGTATATAATCCGGGTAATCTATATTATTCAAAACAAGATGGCATAGTTGCCTTCAAAGGAACTATTAATGATACATTATTATATGTAAAGATTAATTAAAGATAAATAAGATTTTGATTTTTCTTTTTGTTTGGGTGATGATTGAGGGATGTTATAAATGCCAGGATGATTGCAATCTTAATTCCGAAGAACTTTCATGGATGCCTTATCATGGTGGTGAGACTTTAATGTTCAAAAGTGTATCCGGAGTTTATGATACTCTAATAGTAGGGCAAAAAACTATTACTTTATATACAGGTATGAAAGATCAGGAAGCTGATGACCATAGTAATTGTTCTTATTCTGACCAAGAATTAGATGTACTAATTGGTCCATATCCTTTTTACCTTTCGCATCATAATATTTATGCTGCCGGGTATAATTTAAATTTGGCAGGACATACTCCGCTTGACGGTAATCCATATATAGGTAATGAGTCAATTACTCAAAATGCACCCCAAAATAATGTTGTTTTAAATGGAAGAACATTTAATAATGTATATAACTTCCATTATATGTATGATTATCTGTATTATACAAAACAAGATGGCTTAATTGCCTTCAAGGAAACTACTAATAATGATACATTATTGTATGTAAAGATAAATTAAAGATGAAAAAGATTTTGATTTTAGTTTTTGTTTGGGTGATGGTTGATGGATGTAAAGATAATTGTGGTGATGAACAAGGTTTATTAACTCCTCAAGAGTTAGCTTGGCTTCCATATTATAACGGACAAGTTTTAGTTTTTCAAAGTGATTCAGGGAAAATTGACACAGTTACGGTTACAAAATCTATTACATCATATCAATATGGTGTTTCAGAAAATGGAAATTGTCCTCTTATATATTCAGCAGAAAATGGAAAGGAGATATTAAATTTTGGTTCTGATAGTTTATCTCTTCGTTTTGATATTTCTATAAATCATAATTCATCCCCTGCAATTATTGGAAATTATGAACAGTTTGTTTTTTCGAATTATTCCACACAAAATAATGTAACTGTTAACAATATTAATTACAATGATATTTATGTTATGGCTCAGGATACAACCGGATGGTATGCAAAATTGCAAAACAGGCAGAAAGTTTGGAAAGTATATTATACTCAGCAAAAAGGGCTATTAGAATTTATAGTTTATGAGGGTTCTAATTGGGTAAGGATTCATTAAAATCAACCAATTCAACTCACTTCAATTTATAAACCCTCAACCCCGTCTCCGCATCAGTGAAAACCGGCTTCCGGTCATGGAGTAAATCATCATTTTCAGGAGAAGATTTTTCATCTAAATAATAATCAATATCATATTGTTTTAATTGCTTATCGCCTGTTTCGGCAATAACCTTATCGGGTAGTTCGCCATAATAAGGAAGCCGCAGATAATAACAAATCAGGGAGCAATACTGGTAAAAATCTTTATTCCTGTGCGATGCTATTTTACCCTTAAACTCAGGCATCTGTTGCAGCGTTTCCATCACAGCATAATAATCATCAAATCGTTTAAGTTTGTTTTTCATGCTCAAATAAGGATGCTTTACTGTTTCCCATACCGAGGATGTATGGAGTTCTATATCTTCAAAAAAGAACAGTTCTTTTACCGGTCTCTTAACAAGTAAGACCAATGCAATGCCAAGGAATATGTATCCAACACCATGCGTAAATATTTTCTGTGTAACAAAAGCTTCAGCAAGAAGAGCAATCATAAATATCAGCAGAAAAGTATTTAACCATGCATATCGCGGAAGAAAATAAATGAGTGATATAGAACCTGCATAAAGAAGATAAGTGAAAAGAAAAAGATAAAATATGGAAGGAATCTTTTTGAACGGCTCCTTAACAAAGAAAGTAAAAAGAAGAAACAGAATCAAGAGTATAACACCAGTCTGCCGCTGAAAGTCGTGATAGTATATGCTGGAGATATTTCTCCAAATAACATTATAGTAATGTTTAAAATTATTTGTCGATGAAAATGGACTCCAGCTTTTCATAGGAATGGTATTAGGGTCTTCCCAAACGCTAACAGCAGTTGAATTTACAGGAGGAAACAGTCCGTTAATATGTGCGGGATGATGAATAAGTAATGTGTCATCAGGAAAATAATCAGGTCCTAATGCTTTGAATAAATAATTACCTGAAGTAGTGATGGTAAGAGCATGATTTTTTATAGATAAAGGCACTATCCATAAGGAACAAACTGAAAAGAAAACGAACATAGCCTTAAGAAAAGGTTTCCATGAAATTGGATTATCTGCCTTCCTTCCTTTTATATATTTCCAGCAATAAACAACAAAGAAATGAACTATAAAAAGACTGAATCCAAAGGACTTTGTGAAGTAAAGTAATCCGGCAACTATCCCGATTCGGATACTTGTTTTATTTGAATAATTCCCCGATGGAAAATCATTTAACAAAAGGTTTAAATAGATAACGAACAAAGAAAGAAATAACAAATCAGCTGAAACATATAGTATAGAAAAGCTAAGAATGACCGGAACGAAAGCTATGTTCAGGGCAATTTTCAGGATGTCGTTCTTAATAATTTTACTTGTTAATATGTGAAGATTATATAAGGTAAAAGCACCAATAATAAGTTCAATTATTTTGCAGGAAAGTATCGGGTCAATATTTAATTTTATGAATGGAATCAGTAGCCAGGGCAATAGCGGACCGATAAATCCATTGATAGCATCTGACAAGTTTCCTTCAGCATATTTCCTGGCGAGGGAAAGGTATTGGAAAGTATCATTGCTATAAAAATAATGTTTAAAGATTATTAATAAAGGTATCCCTGCAAGAAAATAAAGAGAGAAAATAAAAAGCTTTGATGAAAGGATTGGTTTTATTTTATTCATGATAATCCTGTTCAGTATTTACATTCCAGATATTATCTTTTGAGGTTATTCCTGCAATGATATTATCCACGGCAGTCATGGCACATAGCATCGAATGGTCTTGGTTATTATATTTATGCATTCCATTTCTACCGATAAGAAAAAGGTTCAGAAATGAATCTGTGAACTTCCTTATCTCATCAAATCTATCATAGCTTCCAAAGTAAGCAGGGTAACTCTTTTCTTCTTTGATGACAATGCAATCAAGCACATCATTACTATCAATAAATCCAAGCGAAGATAATTCGTTTATGGCAAAAGTTTTCATCTCCTCATCCGATTTCTTCCAGAGATAATCATCTTCATCACAAAAATAATCCAAGCCAACCCATACCTTAGTAGTATCGGCAAGCATATAAGGGCTGAAATTATTATAGATAACCAATCGCCCCAGCTTTACTTCCGGCTCCTGAATGTAAATCCAGTTATCAGTAACCTTATATTTTAATTTATCCAGCAATAATCCCACAGAAATAAAATCACGATAGATCAATCCCTGCGCAACTTCCTTCACGTTAGCAGAAACATTGTTCCCCATAGCATTAATAAAATGTTTAACCGGCATTGTGGAGAAGAAATAATCACCTTTATAAACGGAATCATTAACAGTAACCGAAGTTATGGAATTGTTATCAATTGTTATCCCATCAACGTTTTGATTGAAGTGAATTTCGCCGCCCTTTTCAATGATAATCTTTGCAACCTCCTCCCACATTTGCCCGGTACCAAGTTTAGGATACAGAAAATGTTCTGTCAAAGCTGTTTCTGCGTTATGATTAAGAAAAAATATCTTCTTCAAAGCATGAATAAAAACTTTAGTAACCGATAATCCTTTAATCCTTTGTATGCCCCATTCAGGCTTTATTTGATTACATGGAACACCCCAAACCTTCTCTGTATATTCTTTAAAAAAAGTTGAATAAAGTTCCCTTCCGAAGCGATTGATAATATAATCCTCCAACGAAAGTTCCTTCTTAATGGGAGCAATTTTAATCTTCAGATAACTAAAAAGAATTTTGAATATCCTTACCATGCCAAGGTTTCTAATCATTTCCATATTTAACGATACAGGATAATGAAAGAATCTTTTCAGATAGAATATCCTTGTAAACCTATCTTTAATAAGGATAACATTATCCACCTTCCCCGGGTCAGGACCGTTGTGAGAGAGGTTAATTCTTCGTTTTTTATTTTGATAAGAGATTTCAATAGCATCAGGATAGTTAGAATCAACACCTTGCAACGGAAGGATGTTTAACCACCAGTTCATCACCCTATCCGATTTAGAAAAGAACCGATGTGGACCGATATCTATCCTGTTTTCTTTGTAATTAATGGTCTTAGCTAATCCACCAACGCAATTACTTTTCTCTAAGATGATAGGTTTAATATCAGCACGCAGCAATAATTCATAAGCAGCAGTCAGCCCTGCAGGACCGGCACCAATGATAATGGCAATTTGCTTAGGTTTATTGTCTTCTCCCATTAATAATTATTCCTACTATATAGTATCATGCAAAATAATAGAAATAAATCGAGAAAAGAATTATTCAGGAACAGGACTGACAACAGGATTCAGGCAGAATACAGGAGTTTGATGCGAATTTGTAATTATTGCCTGTTCATCCTTGCCGATAATATACTCGTCAATATCCTTTTTCTGCTCAATCATAATCAAATCAGAACCTACTTCAGCTGAATAATTTAAAAAATGTTTAATAAATTCTCCATCACCCGAAGGAATTGTTTTAAAGGTATGTTTTATTTGATTTTCCTTTATTGATTTCCTGATTTGTGGCAGCATATCTTCTTTCATAGAAGAAAAATTATTGTTCTTATCATCAATTACAACATGAAGACCAGCATTGAATTTCTTTGCGTAGAAAATAGACCATTCTTCTAATGCTTTCGTGTCTTTTGAAGGATCAAAAGGAACAACAATATTATTTATTGATTTATAATTTGATTTCTTTTGAACAACAATCACAGGAACTTGGGTATGACTGATAACTTTTGCAGCATAACTACCTGTAATATGCTGGACACCTTTCACGCCATGAGTTCCCATCACCATAAAGTTTGCACCAACCTCTGTTGCAGCTTTGCCGATATGGTCAAAAATATTGCCTTCCTTTATAATGAAATGAGCTTTTACTTTATCATTTTTAATTATATTATCAGAGTTTGTTTGTAAACGAGACACAATATCTCTATAAACAAATTGAGATTGCATTTGTTTTCTTGCAGCCTCATCAACAGGTGTGTTTTCGAAGATATTCAAAAGAACTACTTCAAAATTAAATACTTTAGCTAACTCAACAGCACTGTGAATTGCTATTTCAGAAGCTTCAGAAAAATCAACGGGAACAAGAATAATGTTCTTTTTATTTATGGCGGTCATATTTTGTAATTAAGCCACAAAATTAAGCTAAATTAGCTTAGCAATGCCAATGTTTTTGACTTTTATTTATTATATTTTATAAAAAGGATGATAATTACAAATAATAATCCTATTTTTGTCGCCTTAAACCATCAAACCTGGGTTATGAAATTGTTAAATATTAAGTACAAATAATAGCGGAAATTTTCAAATTAAATAAACAAATAGTTTAATGGATAAATTTGAAGCTATCAAAAAGAAGATTTTGCACAGATTAAGGACAGAGTTACCTAAGAACCTATATTATCATTGTTTAGCACATACTGAAGATGTTTTGCAAGCTGCAATATCTATTTCCGAAAAGGAGAAAGTAACCGATGATGAGTTGTTTTTGATAAAGGTTGCAGCATTATTCCATGATACAGGATTCTTAAAACTCCATCGTGGACACGAACAACATAGCTGTGAAGTAGCAAGAGAAACGCTCCCAGGATTTGGGTTTAACCATAATGAAATTGAACAGGTTTGTGATATGATAATGGCAACTAAATTACCACAAAACCCACATAATAAATTAGCAGAGATATTATGCGATGCAGATCTAGATTATTTAGGAAGAGATGATTTTTTTACAATCGGAGATACCCTTTTTGCAGAAATGAAAGATTACGGCTTCCTAAAAGATGAAAAGGAATGGAACCGCCTGCAATTGAAATTCCTTGAGAATCATTCTTTCTTTACTCCTACTTCTATTAATACCAGGAATGCTAAGAAGTTAGAGCATCTTGAAAAGATAAAACAAATAGTTGCCTCCTACGACAAAGAAGGTAATTGAGACTTCAAATCAGAGATAGTTTCATTCTCTTTTCTTATCCTTCTGCAAAGAATTTTTAAAATTCCCCTCGCTACTTCTCCTCTTTCCGACATTAATTCATAAAATGCCGATTGATCAATCCGAAGTAATAAAGTATCAGTCATTGCAGTTGCAGTAGCTGAACGTGGTTCAGGGTCTAATAATGCTAATTCTCCAAAGAAATCCCTGTTCTTCATCGTTGCAAATACATTATCCCCATCATGTATTTTTACCTCTCCATCGTAAATAACATAAAGGCAACTTCCAATGTCTCCTTTACTGAATATTTTCTCACCTTTACTTATTTGTTCTTCTTTTATAATGGAAGATATTTCAACCAGTATGTTTTCAGGCGTTTCAGCAAATAATCCGGTGCTTTTCAGGACAATAACTTTTTCTATTTCAAGTAAAATAGATTCTGATTCATGATGATTATTCATTGTTATATTATTTAAGTTTTTTAAAGTCTGCCTTGATGTATCTCTGAGTATTTTATAATGATGATTTCTAAACGGATATATATATTCTTTTTCAAACTCAGGATTTAATTCAGAGTAAGAATGTATCGCTGTAACTTGGGTCCAGATATTAAACCTTTTATCTGATTCTTTCAAAACATATTGAATAATTTTATCGGGTTGAGATATAGTGTTATGGTAAGATTTTGATAGCTGACTGATTTTGGATGACACAGGAATATCCTCAAGAATAGGGAAAATAGAACTCTGAAGTTTCTTCGAAATCAGGTTTTCCAATAGCTCCATTGCATTTGCTTTCTGCTCTTTTGAATTCAAATAATAGCCTTCTTTCGCTTTTAAAACAGTTGAAGAATTATACAACAAACAAAGGAAATTAAATATTCTTTCCACTCCCTGATTAACCTCCAAGAGCATTGCATTTCGGAACCATTCGTAATAGCCCTCATCTCCTAAAGCTTCATAAGCCACCAAACAAAAATATATTTTATCGAACCCTTTTTCCAAATAAGTATTTATCAGAACTTTATTATTTTCACTAGCTGAATAGTTTAAAAGAACAAGATTTGAAAGCGCTTCATTCCTGATATTTATATTCTGATTGTCCAGCAAAGTAATCAAAATAATACCTGATTTATGATGATTAATTCTTCCACAGACCTTGCATATTCTTATTATCTGTTCAATATCAAAATGTTCTTTTGTGTTCAATAATTGTTCAAAATAATCCAATGCATCTTCAGAAAAAAGGGTTAAAGAATTCATTGCTTTCTCAGCAAAATCAGGATGCTTCAAAAAATCAATAATATATGGAATCAATAATGGATTTAATAACCTTCCGCTAGCTTCAATTGCCTTCTCGCGTACAACCTTTTCTTCATCACTCATAAAACGAATAATCGGCTGATGGAAATTCTTAATCTTTAATTCTCCGATAACTTCAATTGCAAGTATTTTATCATTCGTTTTGTCCGAATTAATAAACCCAAGTAATTGCTGTCCTGCCAGTAACATCGCCTCTACACCGCCGCTTTTCATCAGTCCAATCATGGCACCTTTTCGGATATGAATATCGCCATGACTAAGCAATGGAAGTATGTTTTCAGGAACGTCATTTTCAAAAGAACAATAGATACGAATGGCTGCTTCTTTTATCGAAACCGATTGCCCATTTTCTATCAATAGTTTAAGCTCCGGCAATGCCTTTCTGACTCTTATATTTTCAACCTTTTTAAGAGCATGCAACTGAACATTAATATCCTGATGAGAAAGCAGCGAAATAACAATATCATTAAAATCATCAACCCTCAATTTCTGCAGCAATTCCACCGAATAAATTACCTCTTCCGGACGAGGAGATTGAAGTTTGTTTTTCAAAATCTTCAAAGTATTTTTATCCTTTATAGAAATTTCCTGACCACCTATAAATCGTTTATTAACAGCCCTCTTCAGCACATCAAAATACTTAGCACCCAATAGCCGTGTAACAATTAACCAACAAATAATACTACCCAGAATAAAGTAATTAATTATCAAAAGATTATTTGTCCCAACAGTTTTATTCAGAAGATACAATATCACACCCGTCAACCCCAATGCGAAAGGTTCCACAAGTCCTTTTACCACAGTATGCCCATGCAATCTCAGCTTCTTACTCAACGGTTGAAACAGGCTCAGAAACACCGGTTCATGCAGCGTTCTCTTGAATACCTCACTAATAACCATCATGGTAGAGAACAGGAAAACAAGCTGCGCATTTTCAATCGAAAACATCGGACTAAAACATATCACCAATGAAATTATCAGCAACACAACCGGCAGTATAAACATTATCTTCTTCACCCCGAGTTTGTTGATTATACGGCTCGAGAAGAAGATTTTAATCACAATAATAATACTATAAACATAAGTAAAAAACGCCCCCAGGAAATTCGCAAACTCTATATCCGTCTGGTGTTGATGTTTGGTATTCGACAGGAAAGTAAAGTCTATAAAAGTTATCGCAATCATCACCAGGAATGCGGTGACCGACAACACAGTAATCAATTCATTATGAAAAAACTGCGACAGAAAATGCGTCGAACCAATCTTTTCCCGCTGGTCATCCTGCTGTTCTATCACCGACGAAGGCGTATGTTTTATAATGATTCTCAAGATAAATAATGAAATCAAAAAGCACGCACCCGCAACAGTCAACAGGTTATTTACCGCCACATAATGTATCAAAATTGCGATAGATGAATAGCCCAATATCTTCGGGAAAACATCGCCCACACTTATCAAACTGAACAATCTTTTTCCTTGCCTCACATCAAACAATAAAGCCGTTATCCCCCAGAATTCCAGGCTGCACAACAGGTATATTACTCGATACCAAATCATCACTAAAATAGCCGTCCACGCCACCTCTCCGAAATAAAATCCACATCTTAAAAGTACTACCGAAATCAATACAAAACCCATCACAATTACCATGAATTGCTTCACCGAAAACCGATGTTCGGCGGCAGCATATAATCTTCCGATAATCAACAATGCAACCGATGAACCTATATAAATCAAAGCAAGGTCTCTTATCGGGAAATGCGCCAGGAATATGGAGTTCGCAGCAACATAAAAAAATGCCATCCCGATAGATTGAAAGAAATGATGCAGAAACAATAACCACACATTCCACACCTCATCTTTTCGGATGTTTAAAAGGTTTAAAACCGTTCTGTTAAAAGAGCGCTTCGACAAATGCAGTTTAATTTATAAGCTCCCAAAAGTAATCTATTAATGCCTAATGCACAAACTTAGGATGATTAAATATAAAACGAATCATCATAAATTCCTAATTCCTAATTCGTAATTCCTAATTGATTTTGGGCGATTTCTTCACCACTCGCTGGCAAGTTCAGTCCCGCTGCAGCCATTTTTTCTGCATAAAATTCACCGCAAATTCAAACCTCATTTCAGCAGAAAAAAATGTCAACATCGGGCGCAGTCTACAAGGTTCATCTCTCCGAATTCAAGTCATGCCATCAATCGCCCCTCGCACGTTCGAAACGCAACGTTCATCGCTAATCCAAACCTGTAAGGTGCGAAGCTCCTGACAGGTTTTCAAAATCATTTCAACCGATAAATTAATTGAAGAAATGGAATTCCAATATAATCATGTAATCCTATAGTATTAACACTTCTGTTAAATGGATTATAAATACTATTATAAGAATATAAATACGAGTTAAAGTGTTCAAAATCCAATAAAAATCCATATTCAAGTTGAAGTCGGATAGAAAACCTTTCTGAACATTTAAAATTAATTTTAAATCCTGCCATTATACCCGCATAGTAATCTTCACCATCACTATAAAAATAATAAGAACTTGGGTCATTTGAAGAATTAGTTTGTTTTGTATAGATTAAATACAAATTTGCAGTTGGAATGAATGAAACTCTTCGATGATATTTATTTTTATTTGTGAGAAAAAAATGTACACCTACATTTGAAATTACAGCAGTAAATTTATAAGTAGGAAGATTACCTGTTTCATAATCATAATTTATAGAAGCTTCATATTCTATCAGTGATTTTCGAGTTTGAATTGCTGATAATCCAAAAATATGATCACCATCAAAGCTATCAATATAATTCAACCCAATCCTCCAATTCTCAACCCCGCTACTATCATTACTTTGTGCATTAGAAATATTACCCAAACCTAAAACAATCAAAATAAAATAAATTCTTTTCATCCAGCAAAGCTAATCAAATTCCCGACAACCAATTCCCCTCCAAAAAAACACCCCCTATATATTAATGGTGTAATCTCCCTCCCAAAACCTCAATATTCTCAGTTGTATACTCAATATTCTCAATTGTATACTCAATATTCTCAATTGTATACTCAATATTCTCAATTATATACTCGATATTCTCAATTGTATACTCGATATTCTCAATTGTATACTCAATATTAGAGGGTAACATAAAATTTATAAAATATTAAAATATAATGATATTCAATTATATAACAATTTTAGATAAAATTTTAAATTATAAAAATAAATTTATTTTTAAAAAGATAAATATAGAATTTTAAAATATATTTTTATTAAAAAATAAAATTATTTGAAATAAAATGAAATAATATTTGGTAGATAAAAAAAGTATATTTACATTTGCACCCTCAAACAATTATTGCACTCTTTAAAAATGAATATAAAAAACGAAGACGTAGTACCCTTAGCCAACAAACTGCTCACCTATTATGCAGTCGATGGCACCGTAATAGCCACCTTCGATTCAACATTAGGAGCCACATGGTTAACAGCTTTCAATGCCGAAATAGGTGTCGTCACCCTTCTTGAAAATCCCGAAACAATTTCCGAAGATATGGTTGCCTTCACAAAAACCTGCCTCGATAATATGGAATTAATGCCTGCAAAATTCGTCACCCTCAAATACATGCTAAAAAAATGTATCAAAGCAGGCTCCATCACCGATTCCCTCGGCTCTTTCCTTATCACCCAAATGAACAAAGCTATTTATAAAAAGGATTTTGAAAAACTAAAATTCTATTATGTCACAGCAAAAGCACTTATTGATGTAGCCGCAAATACCGCAGCACTCATTGCCGCAGGATATACAGCAGCTCAAATTTCCGCCATTGATACCCTCTACACGAACGCAAAAACAGCAAATACAAGTTACGCATCCTCCCAAACCGCAAGAGTTACACTAGTCCCCCTCAATAATACCCAGACAAAAAAACTCAAAGGAATGTGCTCCGACTTTATTAATGGTGGTCACGCCTGTTTCTCCGACCCTTTAATTCCAACAAAAAAGAAACTTTATGTTGGTACAAGCGTCATGAAATTAATTCGCCCCACCCCTGCGAAGAAAATGAAAAATAAAAAAGTTCCTAAAACAGCTCATAAAATTGCAAAAACAAATCCTGTTTTAAGAGATACCAATAAATTTAAAAATAATGGTAAAGATATCTTATATATTCTCCGCAGCAATTCAAAAGTTGGTCCATATACAGGCGGATTAGCAATACTCCCCGGTCAGGAAATAGATTTAAAAACAACAGCAATCCCCGGCTCCGGAAAATATATTATCATATACAATCTCTCCACAAATTACGATGGTCTGATGGGTTTCCTCACCATCAAAGGAGCATAAAAAATTACAATTAAAAAGCCTTCAATTTTGAAGGCTTTTTAGCTATTGAGTAATTCTTAGTATATTTGCAGTCAAACTAACATTTAAAAAATAAAAATTATGAGTAAAACAGCATGGATCAGAATCGGAGTTATTGGAGGAATATTATTGTTGATAATAATGTTCACAATAAGTCCTTACAATAATATGGTGCGAAAAAATCAAGATGTCAAAGAAGCCTGGGGCAATGTGGAAACCCAATATCAGCGCCGTGCCGATTTGATTGATAACCTCGTAGAAACAGTGAAAGGTTATTCGAAATTCGAGAAATCAACACTTACCGAAATAGCTGCTTTGCGCTCTCAGGCAGGGCAATCGAAGGTTGATTTGGGAAACAATAATCTTCCGATTGAAGATAAGATGAAAGCAGCAAATCAAGTAGAATCAACCATGGCACGCCTGATGGTGGTGTTCGAAAAGTACCCCGATTTAAAAGCGATAGAAGCCTACAATAGCCTGATGGCAGAAATGGCAGGCACCGAAAACCGCGTGGCTGTGGCGCGACAAAGATATAATGGTACCGTGAAGGAGTTTAATTCCTATATTCTTACCTTCCCGAATAACCTTGTAAGAGGTTTCGGAGGCTTTAAGGAAATGCCATCGTTCGAAGCCGATAAAGGCGCTGAAAAAGCTCCTAAAGTTAAGTTTGATTAATACAAACATAGTAGAGACGCCATTAATGGCGTCTCTACCAAATTAAAATAAATGATACGTGCCAAAGAATATTTCACCCAAGAGCAGCAAGCCATAATTGTTGATGCAGTCAAACAAGCTGAATCAAGAACCCATGGTCAGATTCGTGTTTTCATTGAAGATGAATGCGAGGGTGACCCTTTGGACAGAGCGGCGTTTATATTCGAGCATTTAGAAATACATAAAACAGAACATCGGCATGCAGTGCTTTTTTATCTTGCCTTGTATCATCGTAAATTTGCAATCCTCGGCGATGCAGGAATAAATGCTAAGGTGGCTCCCGACTTCTGGGATGAAATAAAGTTTGAAATGATTCGCCATTTTAAAGTACATGATTTCACTACCGGCTTAGCAAAAGGTATAAGAATGGCAGGGCATGCGCTTAAAACATTTTTCCCTCATGAAAAGGAAGATGATAAGATAATGCCTGATGAAATAGTTTTCGGAAAATGAAGAAGCTATTAGTATTTATAGTTCTGCTGCTTCCTTTAATTTCTATTGCAAAGGATGATTTCCCTGCTAAGTCAGATAGATTAGTAACTGATTACACAAAGAATACATTAACCCCACCACAAGTAAATGCTTTAGAACATAAATTAAAGTTATTTAATGATTCCACCTCAACACAAATTGCAATTGTAATTATGGGTTCAACGGGAGATTACGATATAGCAGATTATGGTGTTCAACTGGCAGAGAAATGGGGCATTGGAAGACAAAAGAAAGATAACGGAGTACTAATATTAGTTGCCAAGGATGATCATAAAATGACTATCCAAATCGGTTATGGATTAGAAGGCGTTGCACCCGATATGCTTGCACAAAAAATCATTAACCAGGAAATGTCGCCCGCCTTTAAACAGAATGATTTTTATGGAGGATTGGATGCAGCAACAAATGTATTAATGTCATTAGCACGAAAGGATTTCCCTGCCACTCAATACATGAACAGAGGAGGACAAAGACAGGAACGCAGCTCTCCTATTGGATTCTTTGCCATAGTTGTATTCGGAATTTTCTTCATAACTTTCTTTTCAAAATACAGACGAGTCAGTCATTATGCATCCATGAATAACATTGGTTTCTGGGCAGCATGGGCATTGCTTGCAGCTTCCACAAATCGTTCCTCCGGTTATTATAATAACTTTAATTCTGGTGGCGGAGGCTTTGGAGGATTCTTTGGCGGTGGTGGTGGAGATGGCGGCGGAGGCGGTGGCAGCTTCGGAGGATTTGGTGGCGGTGGCTTCGGTGGTGGTGGTGCCAGTGGAAGTTGGTGATGGAGAAAGAAAGAAGATTTAACACTAAGGCACTTAGAACACATAAAAACCCTAAGAAGATAATGGGAAATAAGATTTATTATACAACACACATAGTGCCTCTAAGTGTTCTAAGTGTCTTAGTGGTAAAAAAATGATAACTCAGAAATACATTAATGATATTTGTTATACAATTGTGGGTTGTGCAATTGAAGTAAATAAGCAACTTGGTCCGGGACTTTTAGAATCAGTATATGAATTATGTATGATTGAAGAAATGGAATCAAATGATCTGTTTATTGATAAGCATATTCAAATTCCAATAGTATATAAGGGTAAAGAATTAGGTGGAATATTAAAATTAGATTTATTAGTTGATGACCTGATAATTATTGAATTGAAAGCAGTTGAAATTATGATTCCTGTTTATAAAGCACAATTGTTATCTTATTTAAAACTATCAGGGAAACCCAAAGGGTTGTTAATAAATTTTAATTGTGAAAACATAACACAAAGTCTTGTGCCTATGGTAACTGAAGCATTTGCAAAACTACCTGTAAATTAATATATCAAAATAATTAAAGCTTAGTGTCTCTAAGTGTTCTTAGTGTCTTAGTGGTAAAAAAATATCTATGAAATCTATTCTTTCTCTAATTCTTTCTCTCTTTCTTTTCTCGTGTAATACTCCTACTAATAAGAAATCTTCTGTTCCTGTGGTCGGCTTCCTCGATTTATTGCAGGATGAAACACTGGCAAAAGCTAAACAAGGATTCTTTGATGCATTGGCAAAAGGAGGTTTCAGTGAGAAAGATTCCACATTAAAAGTCATATATAGAAACGCGCAAGGTGACCAACCAACTTTAATACAAGCATGTGATTATTTACTCTCTCAGAAGGTGGATTTGATTGCAACTAACCCAACACTATCTACAATTACAGCAGTTCAAAAGACTAAAGATATTCCGGTGTTTATGATGGTATCTCCATCTCCTGCAAATGCAAAACTGAATGATAAGGATGGTAACCCACCAAAGAACTTATTTGGTGTTTATGAAACGCTTGATTATATAGATACTTCTGTTGCTTTGATTAAAAGCATACTGCCGAAAGCAAAGAAAGTTGGGACGATATACAATCAGGCAGAACCGCAATCGGTAGATGCCTATAATGAGATTAAAAAACAATGTAATAAATCAGGATTGTTATTGGAATCATTGCCGGTAAATAATTCTTCCGAGACCCAATTAGCTGTTCAATCATTGATTAATAAAGGCATTGATGTATTCTTTGCTTTGCCTGATAATACTGTGTTTGCTTCCTTTGAAACGATTGCTAAAACTTGTGATGAGAAGAAGATTCCTGTCTTTACTAGTGAAGCAGGATTGGTTGCCCGTGGTGCATTGGTTTCTTATGGAGCTGATATGTATCAATGGGGATATCAATCAGGAGAACAGGCAGTTCAATTTCTAAAAACAAAATCTCTTGCAGGTTTGAAACCTGAATTGGTTAAAGTTCGGAAGATGGTCTTTAACAAAGAGGTTGGCGCAAAATACGGATTGACATCAGCTTCTATTGATGAATTCAATAAATAAAGTAAAGTACTTTTATTTGGAATTACACTTCCATTTTAAACCATTAGTATGAATTTCTATCTCGCTGCTTTAATGCTCGGTTTGGGATTTATTTCTCTTGGCTTCGGGATATTTATTTCCATGCGGATATTTAACATTCCTGATATTACTACAGATGGGAGTTATACTTTAGGAGGTGTAATCTCCGCAATCATCATTTCAAAATATGGCTCTGTCCCTGTGGCTTTACTACTTTCTTTTATCGGTGGATTAATTGCAGGTTCATGTACTGGATTTATCCACACTAAATTAAAAGTAAATGCTTTGCTGGCAGGGATATTAGTGATGACTGCTTTGTATTCAGTTAATCTTTCGTTAATGGGTCGTTCGAATATTCCATTATTAAATCTACCTGTTGTATTTGATTGGTTTAGTTTTATAAATGATGCTGCACTTCGTGAATTAGCTATCCTGATTTTAATTACTTTATGCTTACTGCTTTTTCTTTCATGGTTATTAAAAACAGACTTTGGAATTGCCATGCGAGCCACAGGAAATTCAGAAACAATGGTAAGGTCATTAGGAGTAGATTCATTAAAGATGAAAATAATCGGACTTGCTTTGGCAAATGGATTGACGGCTTTGAGTGGCTCTCTTATTACCCAATATCAGGGCTTTGCAGATATAAATATGGGAATTGGAATTGTTATTCTTGGATTAGGTTCAGTCATGATTGGAGAAACTTTTATGAATTTATTTAAAGTAAAAAGTATCTTCTTCAGATTGATTGGAGTTATCATCGGAACAATTATTTTCAGGATGATATTAGCAATAGTTCTTTCGTTGGGTGTTGATCCAAATTTATTAAAACTGATAACAGCACTGATTGTTCTTATCGTTGTTAGTTTACCTAATCTCAGGAAAGCCTTATGATTGAGATTAATAATATATCAAAAACATTTAATCCAAATTCTCCACAAGAGATTAGGGCATTGGAAGGTATTACTCTGAATATTTCGAATGAAGAATTTGTTGTAATAGTTGGTGCAAACGGTTCAGGGAAATCAACTTTGTTGAATGCAATTGCAGGGAATATTATTGCTGATAAGGGAAGTATATCAATCGAGAATACTAATGTTACAGACTGGAAAGATTACAGAAGAAGCAAATGGATTGCCCGTATTTTCCAAGACCCTTTTTCAGGAACAGCTTCCGAATTAAGCATTATTGATAACTTCCGATTGGCATCCATCCGAACAAAAAAGAAGGGATTAACTATCGGTATCAATGCTAAATTTAAAGAATTGGTTAGAGAACGAATAGCTATGCTTGGTTTAGGATTGGAGAATAAATTAGAACAACCGGTAGGAA
>Ga0206937_10098_pt1 | contig 27611 bp, 28 predicted proteins | sample Alteio_BWOrgHeat_11_FD_152923 | JGI IMG/M metagenome (GOLD analysis project Ga0206937, IMG submission 152923) | Enriched cells from forest soil in Barre Woods Harvard Forest LTER site, Petersham, Massachusetts, United States -... | ecosystem: Environmental > Terrestrial > Soil > Temperate forest >... | reverse complement strand
GAAGCCGTCAATTTCAACACTCCGGCGCAGGTGGTCATCGCCGGTCATAATGGCGCGCTCGAACGCGCTTGCGCGGCCGCCAAAGCCAAGGGCGCTAAACGTGCGCAAGCCTTGGCGGTATCGGCGCCGTTCCATTCGTCGCTATTGAAACCGGCATCCGAACGTCTGAGCGGGTATTTGGCTAACGTAAAATTTTCAGCGCCGCGTATTGCATTGATCAATAACGTCGATGTTGCCGTATTGGATGATGTCGATCGTATCAAAGATGCATTGGTGCGGCAGGCTGCATGCCCGGTACGCTGGGTCGAAACCGTACAACGCATGGCCGAATTCGGTGCGACCCATGTGATCGAATGCGGCCCAGGAAAAGCGTTGGCAGGCATGACGAAACGAATTAACGGCGACTTGATCGGTGATGCGATTATCGATCAGGCATCTTTAGATAAAGTATTGGAGATCTGGCCAAGCTCGGCGCAACGGTGATCGGCACCGCAACTTCGGAGGCCGGCGCTGCTGCGATTGCCGAATACTTGCATGCAATAGACGCAAGCGGCAAGAGCAAGGGCGTCGTACTCAATGTGAACGATGCGGCGGCGTCCACCGCACTGATAGACGCGATCCAAAAGGAAGTGGGAAGCGTTTCCATTTTGGTCAATAATGCCGGTATCACCCAAGATCAATTGGCGATGCGCATGAAGGATGAGGAGTGGGATGCCGTTATCACCACCAACTTGACCGCTGTGGCACGTCTTTCACGCGCCGTATTGCGCGGCATGATGAAAGCCAAGCAAGGGCGTATCATTAACATCACGTCGGTGGTCGGTTCGGCCGGCAACGCCGGGCAAATGAATTACGCTGCGGCCAAGGCTGGTGTGGCGGGCATGAGCCGCGCCTTGGCGCGCGAGATCGGCAGTCGCAATATTACGGTCAACTGCATTGCCCCCGGGTTTATTGACACGGACATGACAAAAGCGTTGAATGAACAACAAATTGCCGGCTTATTGCAACAAATTCCGCTGGGCCGTTTTGGCTTGCCGGAAGACATTGCTGCCGCTGTCGGTTTTCTTGCTTCCTCGCATGCAGCCTATATTACCGGTACCACCCTGCATGTGAATGGTGGAATGTATATGAGCTAAATGCATGGGGGATCTCAAAAAATCTACTGCGCGGCTCAATCTCGGCTCTGCGATGCTCACTGTACAGTCGTACAGCCCCGCTTCTCAACCCGACCTTGAACCGCTCGCTACGATTTTTAGAGATTCCCATGAATTGAAGCATTTTTGGCAAATTTAGACCGAAGTTTCGGCCTAAATAGTTGAGAATGCTAAAAATAAATCTTTGCCGCGCAAACCTGCTAAAATGCGCGCACTTTCTGTAACCACTGACTGGAGTCATAACATGTCCGATATTGAACAACGCGTTAAGAAGATTGTTGCTGAACAACTCGGCGTCGCCGAAGCAGATATCAAAATTGAATCGTCCTTTGTTGATGATCTCGGTGCTGACTCGCTCGATACAGTTGAATTGGTGATGGCGTTGGAAGACGAGTTCGAAATGGAAATCCCTGACGAACAAGCAGAAAAAATCACCACTGTGCAGCAAGCAATTGATTACGCCAAGGCGCACGTCAAGGCTGCCTAAGTTAGAATTGATCGACTCCAGGAGAACCGCTTGAGCCGTTCGAAACAACGTCGTGTCGTCGTAACCGGTCTGGGATGCGTTTCCCCGGTCGGCAATACTGTGATCGAAACATGGGGTGCCATAACCGCCGGTAAATCGGGTATTGCTAACATTACCAGATTCGATTCTGCCGCTTTTACGACCCACTTTGCGGGTGAAGTAAAAGGCTTCAATATCGAGGATTACATCCCCGCTAAAGAAGCGCGTCATATGGATACCTTTATCCATTACGGCATGGCTGCTGGTATGCAGGCGATGCAAGATTGCGGTTTGGTTGTGACCGAGGAAAATGCCGATCGTATCGGTGTGATCGTCAGTTCCGGGATCGGCGGATTGCCGCTGATCGAGGAAACGCATGCGGAATTTGTTAGCCGTGGTCCGCGCCGCATTAGCCCGTTCTTCGTGCCAGCCTCGATTATCAACATGATTTCAGGTAACTTGTCGATCAAGTACGGTCTACGCGGGCCAAACCTGGCAATTGTGACAGCGTGTTCTACTGGTTTGCATTGCATTGGCGCGGCTGAGCGCATGATTGCGTACGGCGATGCCGACGTGGTTATCGCGGGCGGCGCTGAATCGACCGTTTCGCCCTTGGGTTTAGGCGGATTTGCGTCAGCGCGTGCATTATCGACCCGCAATGATGACCCCGCTACCGCTTCGCGCCCTTGGGACAAGGATCGCGATGGTTTCGTGTTGGGTGAGGGCGCCGGCGTCATGGTGCTGGAAGAATACGAACACGCAAAAGCGCGCGGCGCCAAAATATATGCTGAAGTGCTTGGCTTCGGCATGAGTGCCGATGCCTACCACATGACAGCTCCGCGCGAAGATGGCGAAGGTGCGCGTCGTTGCATGGTGGCCGCGTTGAACGATGCGGGTGTCAATGCCGATCAAGTCGACTACGTCAATGCGCATGGCACTTCAACTCCGTTGGGTGACATGGCGGAAACGGTGGCGATCAAACGGGCACTCGGGGAACATGCGAAAAAGGTCATCGTCAATTCGACCAAATCCATGACCGGTCACTTGTTGGGCGGGGCGGGTGGTTTGGAAGCGGTATTTACCGTGTTGGCGTTGCATCATCAAATTTCGCCACCGACCATCAACATCTTTAATCAAGATCCGCTGTGCGATCTCGATTATTGTGCCAATACCGCTCGTTCAATGCCGATCAATATTGCTGTCAAAAATTCGTTTGGTTTTGGCGGCACGAACGGCACGCTAGTATTCGGCAAGGCCTAATGGGCATCTCTACTAATCTACTGCGCGTCCCAATCTCGGGCCTGTGATGCTCACCGTACAGTCGTACGGCTGCGCTTCTCGGCCCGACATTGAGCCGCTCGCTACGATTATTAGACATGCCCTTATGCATTACGAGGGTGCTCGACCTTAGCGGTTCGAGACCCTCACCTCTTATTTACTATGTCGATCGCCGCGTCGGTGGTGGTAAAGCCCTCTCGGCGCTTGCTGATGTTGGTGACATGCCTGTGTTTAGGCGTTATTGCCGTGGCCGCTTGCGTTGCTTTTGGTCTGGTTGGCGAATTGTCGCTCTGGCCCAAAGTTACGTTGACTCTGACTTGCACTATCTTGGCAGGAACCGGATTCGCACAAAATCTAAGCAATCGAAAAAATTACCATCTTGATATCAGTGGCGTTGGGCAAATTCGCTTGCACGAGGTAATTCATGCGAAAGTCGATCCCAAGACAGATGGAATATTGGTAATATTGCTAGCCGATTCGACATTGTGGCCATGGCTGCTGGTGTTGCGACTGCAAGATGAAGGTGGACGAGTATACGTACTGCCGATTTTGCCCGATAGTTTGCCGGCAGCATCTTTTCGATCGGTTGCGGTTGCGTGCCGCTGGATAGCGGCGCACCGATTTTCCGCAGAAAATTGAGTTTCTTAATTGAACTATTAGCTTGGATACGGGTCAATACTTGAGACGCGTGTATGTTGCGAAATAGTAAGGGAATGGGGATTGACGACAGAACGCGAAATTGATCAACTGCTTGTTGAGCGTGTACAACGCGGCGACAAAAAAGCGTTTGAGCTTTTAGTGATCAAATATCAACGAAAATTGATGCGGCTAGTGTCGCGGCTTATTCGCGACCAAGCGGAGGCAGAGGACGTGGTCCAGGAAGCATTTATCAAAGCTTATCGCGCGATTCCGCAGTTTCGCGGTGAATCGGCGTTTTATACCTGGCTATACCGGATCGGTATCAATACGGCTAAAAACTACCTGGTCACTCAAGGTCGTCGTGCGCCAACTTCTACTGAAGCCGATGCAGAAGAAGCGGAAACTTTTGACGACGCCGACCAACTAAGGGATATCAACACCCCGGAATCGATGTTGGCCACCAAGCAAATTGCGGCAACGGTCAATGGGGCGATGGAGTCTCTTCCGGAAGAGTTGCGTGTGGCGATCAGTTTGCGTGAAATCGAGGGCCTCAGTTATGATGAAATTGCGGAAGCGATGAGCTGCCCGATCGGAACCGTGCGCAGCCGGATTTTCAGGGCCCGCGAAGCAATCGCGGAAAAGCTGCGACCCCTGCTCGGCACCGCGCTGGACAAGCGATGGTGAGCGTAAATAAGAAGAGAAAATTGAAGTGTAATAAATAGGGGTTGACCTGGCTGGCGTGAGGTAGTGATGGAAACGAAAAATATGACCCAAGAGCAAATTTCGGCATTGGTTGATAATGAGTTGGTTGATGAGCATGTGAATCTGGCATTGGCGGCCTTGCGGCAAGCCGACGGCCGAGACGCATGGGATATCTACCATCAAATCGGCGATGTCTTGCGATCCGATGAGATGGCGCATGAATTCAGTCCGGATTTCACGTCGCGCCTGATGGCTCGACTGGACGCGGAGCCGACAGTCGTGGCGCCGCAAGTTCGACCTGCAGCAGAACAGCCTTCGCTGTTGGCGGTCGGTGGCAGCCGGAGTATGAGTGTCGCATTCCGGCGTTACGGCGCACCGACCGCCATGGCCGCAGTTGCGGTGATGGCGTTGATTGTCAGCCCACAATTGCTCACCGCGCTAAAAGGCAATACAGTCAAAGACCCGCTGCTGACGCAAGTAGTGGCACCAGTAAATCAGGGGCAGACCGGTACTCTGCAGAAAGTGGCTGCGCAAGACATTACGGTTAGCGCTGCGACCCAAAATGGCGTGATACTGCGCGACCCTAAGATCGATGAATATCTCTTGGCGCATCAACGTTTCTCCCCTGCCTGGAATAGTAGCGCGCAGTATGCGCGATCCGCGACCTTTGCATCGGGCGCGGATAAATGATTTCTATGCGGCAGACCACGTGGTCGTTGAAATTTGTTGCGTTCTCGTTTGCTTTGGTGGCGATGGCGCCATTGCCAGCTTTTGCCGACAATGGCGAAGCGCTGACAGACAAACAAAATCCGCAGGCGTGGCTAAAAAAAATTCAGGCGGCCGCACAGAAGCTCAATTATTCGGGCACCTTCATCTATCAGCAAGCCAATCAAGTGAGCATGTCACGCATCACGCATGTACTTGAAGGCAAGAATGAATTCGATAAGCTGGAGATATTGGACGGCAAGCCGCGTGAATATATACGCAAAAACGATGACGTTGCGTGTTATATGCCGGAATCCCGCACCATCATGCTGGAAAAGGGCTTCACGCAAAAATTGTTTCCTGCATTATTGGCGGCCAACTCCACCGAATTAACTGATCACTATGAGGTGAGTAAAATTGAAGGTGGGCGCGTGGCCGGGTACGATTGCCTCATCATCACATTGCAGCCTAAAGATAATTTGCGTTACGGTTATCGCTTGTGGGCGGAAAAAAACAGCGGCCTGCTGCTGCGTGCACAAACTATCAATGAACACAATGATGTAGTCGAGCAGATCACGTTTGCCCAGGTGGCGATTGGCGGCATAGACAGAAGCAGCGTGCGTCCGAGTTACGCTAATACCGGCCTGTGGCACGTGGAAATTTCGCCGATGATGGAAGCGAATTTGACGGGTTGGTCAGTCAACGCTGTGCCGCCTGGCTTCAAGAAAATTCACGAATTCAAGCGCATGGTTTCCGATGCCATCCCCAATCCCTTGCCGGGCGCGATAGTGACTCAGCATGAGGTGGGCCAGATGGTGTTTTCGGACGGCCTGGCCGCGATTTCAGTGTTCGTTGAGCCCGGTTCGCAAAGCCGCACCGAAGGTTCGATGCAACAAGGCGCTGTAAATATCATTGGTAAGCGTCAGGGCGACTATTGGCTTACCATTGTTGGCGAAGTTCCTGCCGCTGCAATTCGAAGTGTCGCCAATTCGATTGAGTTTAAATCTAAATAATGGTGTTTATCAAAACGATCTATCCACGAACAACCTATGAAAACAATCTCCTCACTTTCTAAAACATTGTTGACTTTGTTATTCACAACTTGCGCGGCATTATTTGTGCCGGTGACCGCAGGTCTCGCGCCGCAGGCGTTTGCCGTTAGTGCGAATTTACCGGACTTTACTGAATTGGTCGAAAAGACCGGCCCGGCAGTGGTCAATATCCGTACCACGCAACTCGTCAAGCAAGACATGAACCAAGGCATACCTGGCGGCGACGACGAGGAAATGCAGGAATTCCTGCGGCGCTTCTTCGGCATGCCGACGCCACCGCATCTGGCGCCAAATCAACCGAAGCAACCGAATCGCCCGCACCATAAGCAAATTCCGCAAGAGCCGGACGAGCAGGAAGTGCCGCGCGGTGTCGGCTCCGGTTTCATCATTTCGGCCGATGGTTATGTGATGACCAATGCCCATGTGGTTGATTCCGCCGATGAAGTGTATGTGACGTTAACCGACAAACGGGAATTCAAGGCAAAAATCATCGGCGCTGACAAGAACTCCGATGTCGCGATTGTCAAGATTGACGGCGCCAGCTTGCCGTTTTTGACGATGGGTGCATCGGACAAGATTAAAGTCGGTGAATGGGTGATCGCAATCGGATCACCATTTGGGCTGGATAACACCGTTACCGCTGGCATCATCTCTGCCAAAGCGCGCGACATTGGTGACTACCTCCCATTGATCCAGACTGACGTTGCCGTCAATCCTGGAAATTCCGGCGGCCCGTTGATCAATATGCGCGGCGAAGTGGTGGGCATCAATTCGCAAATTTTCAGCCGCTCCGGCGGTTACATGGGTATTTCTTTCGCTGTGCCGATTAATGAAGCCATGCGTGTTGCCGACCAATTGAAGAGTTCGGGCAAAGTTACGCGTGGGCGGATTGGCGTACAAATTCAAGATGTCACCAAAGAAGTCGCAGAATCCTTGAGTTTGCCGAAAGCGCAAGGCGCATTCGTCGGGCGCGTGGAATCCGGCAGCCCAGCTGAGAAAGCGGGTATCCAAGCCGGCGATATCATTACTAAATTCAACGGTGTCGCAATCGAAGCGTCTAGTGATCTGCGTCGCATGACTGGCGCGACAAAGCCCGGTAGCACCGTAGCCGTCACGGTTTGGCGCAAGGGGGCGGCGCGTGACATCAATGTTGTATTGGCTGAATTAGATGCGGACAAGCCGGCCAAGAAAGAGGGCAAACAGCAAAAGGAAAAAGCGGAACCAACCAGTAATAGTCTAGGGTTGATCACCAGCGATTTGTCCGCCGAGAAAAAGAAAGAATTGAAGGTCGAACATGGCGTGTTGATCGAAAGTGCCGAAGGGCCGGCGCAACGAGCTGGAATTCGTGCCGGCGACGTGGTCGAACGCCTGAAGGATACGGATATTACCGACGTCAAACAATTCAATGCCTTGGTTGCAAAACTCGATACCAAGAAGGCTGTAGCTTTACTGATATTGCGCGGAGACTCGTCGCAATTCGTGTTGGTTAAACCTAGCGCACCTTAAACGTCGCAATGAGAAGGCCGCAGATTTTTCGATTTGCGGCCTTTTCTTATATTTAAGCGCCATGCACGCTACCTTGCCGTTCTCTCCACAGTTCACCATTTACTCGCGTAGCTATTGTCACTTGTGTGATGACATGCTGCAGGCGCTACGTGCCGTCGATACCACCGGTGTATTTAAAATCGATGTGATTGATATCGACGCCGATCCAGAGTTGGTGGCCCGTTACGATGAACTGGTGCCGGTGTTGATGGCGCACCGGGTTGGTGCGCCGCCATTGCAAATTTGCCATTATTTTCTTGATTTTGTGGCCTTGAATGCGTTTCTAGGTAACGGCAATTCGACCACACCAGTTGATCGATGATCGCCTTCATTACCGGATAACACGGGCTTTCCCCTTTGAAATCCGGTAAAATGCGAATATTGAATTTCCCTCAGCAACAAGGCACTCTTAACCCGGGTGGTGCATAGATCGCGCGATTTCTCGCCAATTCATGCAGCGCCCGGGTTAGTGCTTTTTTTGTAATTGTATTTTAGTTAATGAATAACATCCGCAATTTCTCTATCATCGCGCATATCGACCATGGCAAATCAACGCTGGCCGATCGCATTATCCAACTCTGTGGCGGCTTATCCGACCGTGAAATGGAAGCGCAAGTGCTCGATTCGATGGATCTGGAACGCGAACGCGGCATCACGATCAAGGCGCAAACGGCGGCCTTGTCGTATAAGGCGCGTGACGGTCAGATCTACAACTTGAATTTGATCGATACGCCGGGCCACGTCGATTTCAGCTATGAAGTGAGTCGTTCGCTGTCGGCTTGCGAAGGCGCATTATTGGTGGTGGATGCGTCGCAAGGCGTCGAGGCGCAAACCGTTGCGAATTGTTATACCGCGATTGAATTGGGTGTCGAAGTGGTGCCGGTCTTGAATAAGATCGACTTGCCATCCGCCGACCCGGCAAATGCGATTAGCGAAATTGAAGAAGTGATCGGCATTGATGCCACCGATGCGGTGCATTGCTCGGCCAAGACCGGCTTGGGTGTGCAGGACGTATTGGAATCCTTAATCATTAAAGTGCCGCCGCCGAAGGGTGACCCGGATGCGCCGTTGCAGGCTTTGATTGTTGATTCCTGGTTTGATAATTACGTTGGCGTCGTCATGCTGGTGCGTGTGATGAATGGCACTTTGCGCCCGAAAGAAAAGATTTTGTTGATGGCCAACGGCTCCCAGCATTTGACTGAAAGCGTCGGCGTGTTTACCCCGAAGTCGCTCAGCCGCGAATCGCTGTCAGCCGGGCAGGTGGGCTTCATCATCGCCGGCATCAAGGAATTGAAAGCCGCCAAGGTGGGCGATACCGTGACCTTGGTCAGCCGCCCTGCGGCGCAACCGCTGCCGGGTTTCAAGGAAGTGCAACCGCAGGTGTTTGCAGGTTTGTTCCCAGTTGAAGCCAACCAATACGATGCACTGCGCGACTCCCTGGAAAAACTGAAGCTTAACGATGCGGCATTGATGTATGAGCCGGAAGTCTCGCAAGCGCTGGGCTTTGGTTTCCGTTGCGGCTTCCTCGGATTGCTGCACATGGAGATTGTGCAAGAGCGGCTGGAGCGCGAGTTCGACATGGACTTGATCACCACTGCACCAACGGTGATTTACGAGGTGATCTTGCGCGACGGCACGACCTTGATGGTCGACAATCCATCCAAGATGCCGGACCCATCGAAGATCGAAGAAATTCGTGAGCCGATCGTTACCGTCAATTTGTACATGCCGCAGGAATATGTCGGCTCGGTGATTACGCTGTGTACGCAAAAGCGCGGCGTGCAAATGGATATGAGCTACCACGGCAAGCAAGTCAAGTTGACTTACGAAATGCCGATGGCTGAAATCGTGCTCGATTTTTTCGATAAGCTGAAATCGACCTCGCGCGGTTATGCGTCGATGGATTACGAATTCAAGGAATATCGGGCTGCCGACGTGGTCAAGGTCGATATGCTGATCAACAGCGAAAAAGTCGATGCATTGGCGATTATCGTGCATCGTGCGAACAGTCAGTATCGTGGTCGTGCGGTCGCTGCCAAGATGCGCGAATTGATTCCGCGCCAGATGTTCGATGTTGCGATTCAAGCAGCTATCGGCGCCAATATCATTTCGCGCGAAAACGTTAAAGCCTTGCGTAAAAACGTGCTGGCGAAGTGTTATGGCGGCGATATCAGCCGTAAGCGCAAGCTGTTAGAGAAGCAAAAGGCCGGCAAGAAGCGCATGAAGCAAGTCGGCTCGGTGGAAATTCCTCAAGAAGCATTCCTGGCAATTTTACAAGTGGATGAGAAATGAACGGACAGGCAATTTTAGGCAACTTTGCATTGATTCTTTTTGTCTTGACGATAGGTACCGGCATCGTCTGGTTTCTGGACGTGTTTTACCTATCCAAACAACGTCGTTTAAAAGCCAATTCGGCGCTGGCCGAATTCGATGCGCGTAATCAAAAATTAAAAGCAGAAGGTATCAAGCTCGACGACAGTGGCCGCGCTGCGTTGGAAGCCAATATTTTGCGCCAACCGACCTGGATTGAATATTCGGGCAGCTTTTTCCCGGTGATTGCATTGGTGTTTTTTGTGCGCTCTTTCCTATATGAGCCGTTCAAGATCCCATCTGGTTCTATGGAGCCGACCTTGATTGCGGGCGACTTCATTCTGGTCAATAAATTCGCCTACGGTTTGCGCCTGCCGGTTCTCAATAAAAAGGTCATTGAAGTTAATCAGCCAAAACGCGGCGACGTCATGGTTTTCCGTTTTCCGGAAGATACTTCGGTCGACTACATCAAGCGCGTCATCGGTGTGCCAGGTGATAAAATAGTCTATAAAAACAAGCGCTTAACAGTGAATGGGCAGAAATTGTCGTATCAGGCGATGCCGGATTATTTGGACGAATCGGACGATGTCAGCTTGGCTTACCGCAAGCAATTCACAGAAAATCTTACTGGTGTGCAACATCGAATATTGAACTTTGAAGATAGACCGGCCGATGTCCGCTTTCCCCACAATTTTCCGCAGCGTGAATTATGCAGCTATGACATGGAAGGCTTTGCCTGTACCGTTCCCGCTGGACATTACTTCATGATGGGGGATAATCGAGATAATAGTGGCGATAGTCGTTATTGGGGTTTTGTGCCGGATGAAAATATTGTCGGAAAAGCATTTTTTGTTTGGATGAATTTTTCTCATTTGAAGCGTATTGGTAATTTCCAATAATCAACATCAGAGGGCGAGTATATGGATTCAAGAGTGGCAAGCAATCAACGTGGTATCTCTTTGGTAAGTTTGATTTTTATACTCGCCATTCTCGGCATGCTTGGATTGGTGGCATTGAGAGTTGCGCCGACGGTTACAGAGTTTATGACAGTCAAGAAAATTATTGTCAAGTTGAAGGAATCTGGCACCTCGATTCCGCAAATGCGTATGTCGTTTAATCAGCAGGCTGATATCGGTTACGTAGACGCGATCAACGGCAAGGATTTGGATATCGTCCAAGGACCTACCGGATTTGAAATCAGTTTTGCGTACCAAAAAAAAATCCCTTTGGCCGGGCCGGTTAGCTTGGTGATTGATTACGAAGGCTCGACTTCAGCGACCAAATTACCTAAACCAGCGGCTTCTGAACAATAATTCGCGGAACATCATGGATCTCATGCTTTTGCAGAATCGGCTAGGCCACACGTTCAAGGAAGCTGCTTTGTTGCAGCAAGCCTTGACGCATCGCAGCCATAGCGTTGTGCACAATGAGAGACTTGAGTTTTTGGGCGACTCAATATTGAATTGCGTGGTTGCCTCCTTGCTGTTCGATCGTTATAGCAAGATCGACGAAGGTGATTTATCACGCTTGCGCGCCAATTTGGTCAAACAGCAATCTTTGTATGAAATTGCGCAAAGGCTGGATTTGTCGCAATTTCTTCGATTGGGCGAGGGCGAATTAAAGTCGGGTGGGTTTCGACGCCCATCGATTTTGGCTGATACCTTAGAAGCGTTGTTTGGAGCCATTTTTCTGGATTCGGGTTTCGATGCAGCACGCGATGTGATTCGGGCGCTGTATATCCCAATTCTTGATACGGTTGACCCGAAAACGCTAGGCAAGGATGCCAAGACCTTATTGCAGGAATACTTGCAGGGTAAAAAAATCGCGTTGCCGCAATATAACGTGGTTGCTACACATGGCGCGGCCCACAATCAAGAGTTTGAAATTGAGTGTTTGGTGCCCAAGCTGGATATTCAAGTTTTTGGCACCGGCGGTAGCCGTCGTGCCGGCGAGCAGGCGGCAGCAAAACTGGCGTTGGAAGCTGTGCAATCGGCAATGGTTAAGACACCTGCTGCGGCCCGCAAGACCAAGCCACGCGCCGCGCAATTGAAATTGGCCGGAATAGCGACCGTGCAAGCGGACAAATCTGCGGAAACGCCTGCGCGACAGAACAAGGCGGCTGGAAAATCGGATTCCAAGGCAGAGAGCAAAGCTTCTGTCACGGAGTCGAAGATTGCGAATAAAAATGAGTCGGAAGCTGAAGCCAAGACAACAAGTAAAAGTAAGGGCAATGGCAACACCGAGGATGAATTACAATCTGCGCTGCAGTCCGAATCACGATCCGAATCGCAGCCCGACAATCATCCCTCCAGCAACTTGCAACTTGAATTACCCCCCATGATTACCCACTCGAAAACCGCATGACTGATTCCGTTGCACCTGCAGACTTCAAATGTGGCTATATCGCCATTATTGGTCGCCCAAATGTCGGGAAATCGACGCTGATGAATGCACTCATCGGCGCCAAGGTCAGTATTACCTCGCGTAAGGCGCAGACCACGCGGCACCGTATTACCGGTATTCAAACTGTTGGCAATACACAATTCGTGTATGTCGATACGCCAGGATTCCAAACCCGCCACTCCAATGCGCTGAACAAGACATTGAATAAAACGGTGACCAACACCTTGACCGCGTCTGACGTCATTTTATTCATTATCGAAGCAGGCACGTTTGGTCCGGCCGACCAGCAAGTACTGGACTTGGTGCCGAATGACGTGCCGTGTATTTTGGTCATCAATAAGGCCGATCGCGTCAAGGACAAGGCCGTGCTGATGCCGTTCGCGCAGCAAATTGTCGCAAAACATGCATTTGCCGCAGTGGTGCCGGTATCTGCCAAATTGAATTTTCAGCTCGATGGCCTGCAAACAGAAATCAAGAAATATTTGCCGGAAAATCCACCGATTTTCGACGCCGACGATATTACCGACCGCAGCGAAAAATTCCTGGCGGCGGAAATCGTGCGCGAAAAAGTGTTTCGTTTTGTCGGCGATGAATTGCCCTACACCAGTACAGTCTTGATTGAAAAATTCGAACAAGAAGGTGATTTACGCCGTGTTTTTGCCGCCATTCTGGTGGAGCGCGACACTCACAAGTCGATGTTGATCGGTCAAAAAGGCGCGCGTCTGAAGGAAATTTCGACGCAGGCGCGGCTTGATATGGAACGTCTGTTTGGTGGCCCGGTCTATCTGGAAGTATGGGTCAAGGTCAAATCAGGTTGGGCCGACAACGAAGCCGGATTGCGCGCCTACGGTTACGAATGATGGCGCGTGCTTCACGCGTTCCGAGTGTAGCGCTGCGCCTTTGTGCAGCATTCACTCTACATCTTTAATCGAACCGCAATGGATACCGACACCATTGAACAAGCAGCCAACGTCAAAGAAGACGCCACGCCAGGCATTGCGTCGGTGTCGCTGCATCCGCTGATCAATCCGCAACGCGTTGAAAAACCGGCGGCTAGCGAACCCATCGCAAAGCCGCCTGTGCGGCGCAGCAAAACCCCGGAAAAAGAATATCGTATCAGTGGGCAGCCGGGTTTCGTGCTGCACAGTTATCCATATAAAGAAACCAGTCTGATCGTCGACGTGTTTTCACGCGATTACGGTCGCATTGCGTTAGTCGCAAAAGGCGCCAAGCGACCGCACTCGAAACTACGCGGGGTCTTGCAGACCTTCCAGCCCTTATCGCTCGGTTGGAGCGGCAAGTCAGAGGTTCGCACGCTCACTGCAGCTGAATGGGTTGGCGGTTTGCTGCCGCTGGAAAAATCGGCGTTATTGTGCGGCTTTTATCTGAACGAATTATTGGTCAAATTACTGGCTCGTGACGACCCACACCCAGTCTTGTTCGATCATTACGTGGCGGCCATGAATCAACTGGCGCACGATGAACCGGCGCCCATCGTGTTGCGCAAATTCGAGTTGGCGCTATTGAAGGAAACCGGCGTGGCGACTGACTTTGCCATTTGCACCAGCACCACCAAGGCAGTGGACCCACAGCAGACCTACGTGGTCGATCCGGAACGCGGTCCGCGCATAGCGCGTGCCGCCGATCGCTGGCCCTGCGTTGCCGGCAAGACCTTGCTCGACATGGAGCGGCAAGACTATACTGACCCCGTCACGCAAAGCCAAAGCAAACAATTGATGCGTTTTTTGCTGGCGCATCATCTTGGCAATATGCAACTCAACACGCGTCAGATCTTGATCGATTTGATGCAACTTTAATTTAGCCACGACTCACACCAGTGCCCTATGAGCTTCCTGCAACCGACTTCCACGATCATTGACTTAGGTATCAATATCGATCATGTGGCCACCCTGCGCAATGCGCGTGGCACCACTTACCCAGATCCGATACAAGCGGCGCTGCAGGCCGAAGAGGCGGGCGCCGATGCCATCACGCTGCATCTGCGCGAAGATCGGCGTCATATCAAAGATGCCGACGTGGCGGCAATTCGCCCTTTGCTGCAAACGCGCATGAATCTGGAAGCGGCAGTGACGCCGGAAATGCTCGATTTTTGCTGTCGAGTGAAACCGCAAGACGCCTGTTTGGTACCGGAGCGGCGCGAAGAAGTGACCACCGAAGGCGGCTTGGATGTCGTCAAGTATTTCACCCAGGTGCAAGCGGCCGTGCGGCAATTGCAAGCCGAGGGCATTCGCGTGAGCCTATTCATCGATGCCGACGCCGCACAAATTCAGGCGGCAGCCGAAGCCGGCGCGCCGGTCATCGAATTGCACACCGGCCGTTATGCAGAAGCCCACGATGGCGCAGCGCAGCAGCGCGAATTGGAACGCGTGAAGCTGGGGGTGCTGGAAGGTGTCAAGCACGGCTTGAAAGTCAATGCCGGCCACGGCTTGCACTATACCAATGTGCAGGCAATTGCCGCCATCCCGGAAATCGTCGAACTCAACATCGGTCATGCCATTGTCGCCCACGCGGTGTTTGTCGGCTGGCAAAATGCAGTGCGCGAGATGAAGGCGATCATGGTTCAGGCGCGTTTGGCAAGTCAAAAGATCTGAGTAGCTATGATCTATGGCGTCGGTACTGACATCATCCAAATCGCGCGCTTGCAAGCAGCACTCGCACGCAGCGGCGAGCGCTTTGCCGCCAAGATACTGGGGCCAGACGAGTTGGAAATTTTTCGCACGCGCCGCGCCGCCGTCGAAGCACGCGGCCTGCGTTATTTGGCAACGCGCTTTGCCGCGAAAGAGGCATTTTCAAAAGCCATCGGCCTTGGCTTACGCATGCCGATGACCTGGCGCACGGCACAATTTATGAATGCACCCAGCGGTCAGCCAACATTGCTTGCCAGTGGCGCATTGCAGGAATTTATGCAGCAACATCATCTGCACGCGCAAGTGTCGATCAGCGACGAAGCCGAATATGCGGTAGCCTTCGTGATCGTTGAACAGAAAGATATCTACTGATGTCACGCACTAACGCTAAAATCGCTCGGTACGAATCCCCTCCCCCTTGCAGGGGGAGGGTTAGGGAGGGGGTAGTGCGGTCGAGATACATGTTGCTGAAATTCAGACGCACTACCCCCATCCTAACCTTCCCCCTGCATGGGGGAAGGGACTTGTTCATGGCATCTTCCAACATTAGTGCGAAACATCAGTAAATCATATCGCATCACAAAAAATAACCTAACGCCACGATGTCTGAACCCGATGTCCCTGCTGCCCCGGATCCACGCACGGTCGTGCTCGATACGGTCGCCAAGTTACCCCACTTACCTGGCGTGTATCGCTATTTCGACGCCGACGATAAAGTCTTATACGTCGGCAAGGCGCGCGACTTAAAGAAGCGCGTCTCCAGTTATTTCCAGAAGACCTTGACCAGCCCACGCATTGCGATGATGGTCGAGCGCATTGCGCGGCTCGAAACCACGGTCACGCGCAGTGAAGCCGAAGCGCTGATTCTGGAAAATAATTTGATCAAAACCTTGCAGCCGCGCTTCAACATTTTATTTCGCGACGACAAGTCTTATCCTTACCTGAAAATCACTGGCCAGGATTATCCGCGCATGGCCTATTATCGCGGCGCGGTCGACAAGAAAAATCAATATTTCGGCCCGTTTCCAAGTGCCTGGGCGGTCAAGGAATCGCTACAGATTTTGCAAAAAGTATTTTTGCTGCGCACTTGTGAAGATTCGGTATTCTCCAATCGGACTCGCCCGTGCTTGCTACATCAAATCCATCGATGCAGTGCCCCGTGCGTGAAAGAAATCAGTCGGGAAGATTACTTGCACGACGTCGACAATGCCGCCAAATTTTTGCGTGGACGGCAAAGCGAAGTCATGGAAAGTCTTGAGGGCAAGATGCATGCTTATGCCGCCGACCTCAAGTTCGAACAGGCGGCAATGGTGCGCAACCAGATCACAGCATTGTCACGTGTTCTGCACCAGCAAAGCATGGAAGTCGGCGGTGACGCCGATATCGATATCATCGCCGTTATCGTGCAGGGTGGGCGTGCCTGCGTCAATTTGGCAATGGTGCGCGGTGGCCGGCATCTGGGTGATCGTGCATACTTTCCAACACATGTCGATAATGCCGTTGCCACCGCAGACGAAGCGCTGGCAACCGAAGTGCTGAAAGCTTTTCTGGCACAGCATTACATTGAAAAATTCATTCCCGGCACCATCATCTTGAATCTGGAATTCAATGAACCGGCCTTGATGGTGGCGCTGATGGAGCAATGCGGGCATCGTATCAACCTGGTCTTTCAGCCGCAGGAGCAACGCCGCAAATGGTTGGATATGGCACAGATGGGGGCAGAGATTTCCTTGGCGCGGCTATTGTCCGAACAAGGGTCGCAGCAGGCGCGCACGCGAGCGCTGGCAGACGCACTGGCAATCGATGTTCCCGATCTCGACACGCTGCGCGCCGAATGTTTCGATATCAGCCACACACAAGGCGAAGCGACCCAGGCATCGTGCGTGGTATTCCATCATCATGCGATGCAAAACGGTGAATACCGGCGCTATAACATCACCGGTATTACACCCGGTGACGATTATGCCGCTATGCGGCAAGTGTTGACGCGGCGCTATGAAAAAGTCGCCAATGGCGATGGTGTGATGCCAGATATTGTGTTGATCGATGGCGGCAAGGGTCAGGTTGAAATGGCACGCCAGGTGTTCGTCGAACTGGGACTCGATATTGGCTTGATCGTCGGCGTGGCCAAAGGGGAGGGGCGCAAGGTCGGCCTTGAAACGCTGGTGTTTGTTGACGGGCGCGTGCCGCAAGAATTGGGCAAGGAGTCCGCTGCCTTGATGTTGATTGCGCAAATCCGCGATGAAGCGCATCGCTTTGCCATCACCGGCATGCGCGCCAAACGCGCCAAAGCGCGTCAGACCTCGCGACTGGAAGAAATCGAGGGTATCGGCGCCAAGCGGCGGCAAAAACTGCTGGCGCGCTTTGGCGGATTGCGTGGGGTAGTCGATGCCAGCGTCGAGGATTTAGCGTCGGTGGAGGGTATTTCGCGGCAACTTGCCGAAGATATTTATAAGCAGCTGCATTGATTTGTGCAATGCGCTAACTAATTGGATAACTAATTGACTAAATTAAGTAGATAATTACACACTTGATCAAAAGTAATCTCGACCCTACTCACCGCTGAAAACGATCTATGCCCTTTAATGTCCCGATTTTTCTGACCTGGTTGCGGGTTGCGCTGATTCCACTGGTGGTTGGTGTATTTTATTTGCCGCATGATTGGTTGACGCCTTACGAGCAAGGCGTGGCTGCATCCGCGGTTTTTATCATCGCCGCTGTCACCGATTGGTTCGATGGCTTCCTGGCCCGGCGCTGGAATCAAACCTCAGCCTTCGGTGCCTTCCTCGACCCGGTGGCCGACAAGTTGATGGTGGCCGGTGCCTTGCTGGTGTTGGTGCAATTGGATCGCGTCAATGCCGCAGTGGCCTTCGTCATTATCGGACGCGAAATTGCCATCTCGGCATTGCGTGAATGGATGGCGCAAATCGGCGCGTCGAAATCGGTTGCAGTGAGTTCATTAGGCAAGATCAAGACGACCGCGCAAATGACGGCGATTCCGATGTTGCTGTTTAATGAACAATTGTTTTACGTCATTAACACCGGCTATTGGGGCCAGTGGCTGTTGCTGATCGCGGCGGTATTGACCGTGTGGTCGATGTTTTATTATCTGCGCAAGGCGTGGCCGTTAATCAAGGAACATGCCGGCCACCTGAGTTAATGGATTCATTATTCGTGGTGTTGGTGCTTGACAATGCCTGTCAAACCGCTATAATGCTCGCTTGTTGTTGATGCGGGAGTAGCTCAGTTGGTAGAGCGCAACCTTGCCAAGGTTGAGGTCGAGAGTTCGAGACTCTTCTCCCGCTCCAGGATTCCTAAGGAAGCCACGGGTAAACAAATCCCAGGCTTCTTTTTTATTTGTAGCGGTAATGATTTAAGTTTTAACGCGGGAGTAGCTCAGTTGGTAGAGCGCAACCTTGCCAAGGTTGAGGTCGAGAGTTCGAGACTCTTCTCCCGCTCCAGATTTCTGGAAGCAGCACGCGAATTTGTTGCAACACGCTTTAGTTTCACAGTTACAATGCTGTTCATGGCGGGGTAGCAAAGCGGTTATGCAGCGGCCTGCAAAGCCGTGTAGACCGGTTCGACTCCGGTCCCCGCCTCCAAATTCAGTGTTTTGAATCGTTGTTTGAATATTAAATAGCCCACTTTCGAGTGGGCTATTTTTTTGTGCGTTGATCGCTCGCGCTCCCGAGCAGACGACCGTGCCTCTCGGAAGTAGTCATTCCAGCGTACGCTACGCTTCATGCATGAGTGTCAGTGCGAGATTTCGGGGTTGATGCCCGGAGGCGCCTCGCCAGGCAACCAAGTTTCGTAGAGTTTTGCGAAACTGCCGTCGCGTTTCATGTCGTCTAGCGCACTTTGCCATTGTTGCACTAGCACGTCGGCGGTATCACGCGAAAATGCGATATAGTTTTGCGACTCTAGGAAAGTATACAAGGGGCGCACGTCTTTTCTTGTAGCGCCGATTTTCGCCAACAAGGCACCTAGAGTGAGGTTGTCTGTCACCATGGTCGAACGGCGACCTACCATCAGCATATGCACCATCATTTCCGGGGAATCGACTGGTTCAATATTCGAAAAACCGGCAGACTGAAGGTACTGATGGGAATAATATTGGCGTGGCACCAAGATCGGATCCAGAGCCTTCGCATCGGTCATATCGCGAATCTGCACGGGTGATTCACGCTTGGCGTAAAAGCCGGTCTTGACGGTAGTGAGCGGCCCGACCCATTTAAACAAATGTTCACGCTCGTCAGTGCGCATTGTGGCAAACAAAGCGACATTCCTGTTCTGCAATGCCATTTGATAACCCCGCGCCCATGGCACCACATGAATCTGCGCTTGGCTACCGAGTCGGCGTTGAATTTCAGCGACCACTTCGCTTCCAAAGCCGGACGCTTGTCCGTTTTTGGAAAAGCTCACCGGCGGATATTCTTCGGTGAAAATTTGCAATTCTTCGGCACTCGATCCGATTGCCAGCAACGGACAAAGCGCGGCAACGAAAATAGCCGTGAGCACCAAGCGCGAGATCAAGTTTGTCATGATTGCCTTGCAGTGACAGGTTGACGTTGGAGTCGCGTATCCATATTCATTGCCGAACCTCAAACAACAAGACTATAAGAATCGAGGAACAATATGACTCTCAACGCGGCCGAGTGGTAAGTTAACTATATTATCGATAACAATATAGCATTTGATGCCGCCGCGCTGCACAAAAAATCAGAACTCGCTCCCGTTACGCTTTCGAGTAAGTCAGTCAGATCGACATTTTGAACCGCATGACAGAAATACAGAAATACGAAAGCGCCCTTGCAAGATACCTAGACGCTAATTAGCAACAATCAAGGTTCCACGTTGGCAAGGCCTTGTTTTCATGCTGTAATAAAACAATCTGCAATTGTTGTTGTCCGCATCTGATTCATTGTAAGAATTGCCAGTTTTGCGACCGCTAGGCGGCTTAAAACAGATTGTGCTTGCGGTCCATAACTACATTGCGATTTCCGGCTGTTCTATCGTGTTTAGGGCGCCCCATGTCACCTAAATTGCACTCCATCGCCTTGGCAATCGGAACACTTTGCCTGGTTAATTGCGTTTGGGCTGACGATCTTGAAAAGCCGATCTTCTCGTTCGCGGGTTTTGGTACCCTGGGCCTGGTACACTCTGACGAGAATCAGGCGGATTTTACTTCCAGTTACCTGCAACCGAATGGTGCGGGCTATTCGCACAACTGGAGCTCCAGCGTCGATAGTCGCTTTGGCCTGCAAGCGACCGCCAATTTCGCGCCCAATTTTTCCGGCGTGGTACAAGTGATTACACAACAGCGCTTTGACGACTCTTACGTGCCAACCGTTGAATGGGCCAATCTCAAATATCAGTTTACACCTGACCTCAGTATGCGCATCGGACGCATCGCATTGCCGACCTTTCTGCTGTCCGATTATCGTACTGTCGGTTATGCGATTCCCTGGATACGCACGCCGGGCGAAGTGTATGACTTGATTCCGATTACCAATAGCGATGGAGTCGACCTGCGCTATCGCATGCATTTCGGTGAATTAAATGACACCGTGCAGGCTTCACTCGGCAAGACCACGGCCGATGCTCCCGCACAAACCCAAGCGCAAGCGCGCGCAATTCGGGGGATCAACAATACGGCCGAATTCGGTGCGACAACGATACGGGTAAGTTATTTGCAGGGCAACTTGAACTTATACCAAGGGCAGATTCAAACCTTGTTCGATGTGTTCAATCAATTCGGCGCGCAGGGACTGGCGATAACCGACAAATACACGGGGCTGGATAAACAAATATCTTATCTGGGCGTGGGCGTGAATTACGATCCGGGCGATTGGTTTGTCATGGGGGAGGCCGGGCAAACCAGAACGCATTCTTACCTGGGCCAAAAGACCGCAGCCTATGTCAGTGTCGGATATCGGTTTGAAAAATTCACGCCTTACGTGATTCTTGCGCAGGTCAACGCATCGGGCCGTAGTGACCCGGGGTTATCCACCAATGGCGTGCCGCCTGCGCAAGTTGGTGAAGTCAACGCCCTGAATGCCGGGCTTAATACCTTACTTGGCAGAATTGCTGTGCAAAAAAGCATCGCGCTCGGGCTGCGTTGGGATTTGATGAAGAATGCCGCGTTGAAAATGCAATTCGATGCGATCCAATTGGGCAGTGGATCGGCCGGCGATTTAGGCAATGTGCAACCGGGCTTTGTCGCCGGCGGCAAGGTTAATGTTACCAGTATCGTTCTCGATTTTGTGTTCTAGGCGACTCATCATGCGAATCGCAAGAATCGTAACGAGTCTTCTTTTTCCTCTTCTGCTCGCGACCTCGCCGGCGTATGCAGAAGTCGTCGTTATCGTTGCGGCTAACGCGCCGGTTAGCGGCTTAAGCGCGGCACAAGTTTCTGACATCTTCCTCAGTAAAAGCGGAACCTTTCCTGACGGTGCTGCGGTCGTGCCGATAGACCAGGCCGACGGTTCGGCAATTCGACTTGAATTTTACAGAAAGACCATCGGCAAGACGCCGGAATTGCTTAAGGCGTATTGGTCGAAAATGATTTTCACCGGCCAGGGTGAGCCACCGCGTGAGATCGCCGATAGCGAGAAAATCAAGAAGCTGATTGCCAATAATCCGCATTACATTGGATATATTGACAGGAGTGGCGTTGACGCAAGCGTCAAAATAATCATGGTGGTGCATTAACGGTTTTTAATTACATGGGCGATGACTACGTGTCCAATACGATGCCAATAGAACGACCAGTTGAACCGCCGGCCCGCCGTATCGGGGGGCGCGGTTGGGAGGCCTATGCCGTGGTCGGGACAGTCACGATGCTGTTATTGCTGGTTATATGGGGTGCGGTGTTTTATGTGATAGAGCTTGAACGTGCGGCGACTGAAGAAGCCGCCACGCATTCAAGTCAAGAGTTGTTGGAAACTTACGAGGCGCAAATGGTGCGCAATCTAGGTGCGATTGATCAAACGCTCAAAATCGTCAAATTTGCGTTCGAGCTTCAAGAATCCCAGTTTTCATTGCCCGAATTGCGAGAGAAAGGATTGTTGCCGTCGTCGGTTGTGTTTGACGTGAGCATTGCCGATCAAAATGGCACGGTCCTCGGTATCGCGTCCAAGGAAGACGTGTCCAACGTCGCGCAAGAACCGTATTTTCAGGCGCATCAACAATTCGATTCCGGCAAGCCCTTTGTCGGCAAGACTGTCAGGAATTCTCGATCCGGGCAATTCGAACTACGCTTTAGTCGGCGGCTTAATTTATCGGATGGATCGTTCGGCGGCGTCGTTATCTTGTCGCTTGATCCTGCTTATTTTACAAGCGGCTACGAACATGCAAGATTGGGAGAGCACGGTATCGTTGGCCTATTGGGCGCGGACGGGGAGTTTGGCGTGCTTCGCAATGGCGACCTCGTTTCATACGGACAGAAGATCAATTACGATGCCGCCACGCGCGATGCGAAATTGGATTTTTTGCAAGGTTCATTGCAGAAGAGTCCATGGGATTCGGTGTATCGCTATACGGCAGCAGCGCCCTTGCACGGTGTGCCTTTGACTGCGATCGTCGGTTTGGCTCAAGACGAACAGCTGAGCGATTTTAATCGTCATAAACGCGCTTATCTGTGGGAGGCAATTTTCGCCACGGCATTCTTGGGGACGATCGTCGTTGTGTTAAGCGGCTTTTGGTGGCAACTCGGTAAAAGTCGCCGACGCATTCAAAAAATCCAGCAAACCTATTACGCCGCATCGGAGGCGAGTGTCGATGCTTTCTATGTGTTGGACGCGGTGCATAATGCCGACGGAAAAATCATCGATTTTTTGGTGAGTGATGCCAATATGTGCGGGTCTCAATTGGTCGGGATTTCCAAGGACGCGTTGTTAGGCAAGTCCTTGAGTGAAATATTTCCATCGACTCAGTGGGACATTACACTCGCGGAACTCATTGCAGTCATGCATACCGGTGTGACTAATGAAAGCGAATGGCGCAATGCCGGCCCCGTATTGCAGGCCGAATGGTTGTATCGTCAAGTGGTTCGGGTCGGCGATGGATTGGTTGCCATATTGCGCGATATTACCGAGCGCAAGCGGCTTGAAACAAAAATTCAATTTCAAGCAACGCACGACACATTAACGGGATTGGCGAATCGTAATTTATTGCATGATCGTTTAAATCAGGCTATTGCACAGGCGTCTCGAAGCGACGGTTCGGTGTGGGTTATATTTGTTGACCTTGATCGCTTTAAATTGGTCAACGACAGCCTGGGGCATAAGGCGGGCGATATGTTCCTGGTGGCGATTTCAGAACGCTTGCAATCGGTGGTGCGGGAAGCGGATACGGTCGCACGTTTGGGTGGCGATGAATTCGTCGTGGTATTGCAGGAGACAGGCGCCTTTAGCTTGAGCGTCAACACGGTGCAACGCATCATGCAAGTCATTTCGCAGCCGCTTTGGATTGAGGACAAAGAATTTTCCCTCAATTGCAGCATCGGTGTGGCTACCTTTCCGAGCGATGGCGAAACATCGGGGCAGTTGATTGAACGCGCCGACATTGCGATGTATCGTGCCAAGGAAACCGGCCGCAATAATTTTCAATTCTTTACCGCCGAGATGAATGAGCGCCTGCTCGAACGCTTGAAGATTGAAGAAGCCTTGCGCAATGCCGTCGAGCGCGGTGAGTTCGTTTTGCATTACCAACCACAGGTGGATTTGCGCACCGGGAAAGTGATCGGCGCTGAGGCCTTGATTCGCTGGCAGCACCCGGAACTTGGCATGGTGGCTCCGGTTCGATTCATCGGCTTGGCAGAAGAAACCGGATTGATTGTACCGATTGGGCGTTGGATCATACGCACCGCCTGCGAGCATAATGTCGCTTGGCAACGCGCCGGTTTTGATCGTTTGCGAATCGCGGTAAATTTGTCAGCGCGCCAATTCTCGCAACCGGACCTGGTGCAATCAATTGCCGACGTGTTGGCCAATACCGGTTTGGCGGCGCATGACTTGGAGATAGAATTGACGGAAGGGCTGGTGATGACGGATGTCGAAAACGCCATTGGTATCTTGCGTGACTTGAAGGCGCTCGGTGTGCAACTTGCCATTGACGATTTCGGCACAGGTTATTCCAGTCTTTCTTATCTCAAACGCTTTCCGATCGATGTATTGAAAATAGATCGTTCTTTCGTCAATGATATTGCCGAGTCTCCGGACGACGCGACCATTGTTTTGTCGATCATTTCCTTAGCGCATAATTTGCGCTTGCACGTGATTGCCGAGGGTGTTGAAACCGAGGCCCAGTTGACGTATCTGCAAAAACATGGGTGCGATGAGATGCAGGGATATTATTTCAGCCGCCCATTGCCGGCAGAAGAATTCACCCAATTGCTGATGGAGGGGAAGTGTTTGCAGATGACGTAGAAAATGTAGACTTGCCGCTGACCATACCTCTTGGATGACGCCTTTTCACTGAACGCGCATTTCCTGTTTCGTTGACGCTACCCTCGGTTTTGATTGGGCAAATGTATCAGCACCATTTGCAGTAACTTTTTTTGGAAACAATTTCCGCAAGTGAAGCCATTCGAGGATTGACGTTGTTTGACCGAGCGCCAAAAAATACTGCCGGGGTGAATCTCTAGGTAAAATGGCGACCATGGATATCATATTGACTCGCACGATCGGCTTGCTTTGCGTTGCAATTCTGGTGGCGATTATCGCCCGGCGCTTGTGGCTTCCCTATACAGTTGGTTTGGTCGTCTCTGGGATTGCGTTGTCTTTCACGCATTCGGCGACGGGTGCAATGCTCACCCATGAATTCATCTTTGACTTGATCTTGCCGCCGCTATTGTTTGAGGCGGCGCTGATTATCCATTGGAAAGAATTGCGCCGCGATTTGCTGCCGATACTTGCGTTATCGACTATAGGTGTTCTCATCTCGACCGTGGTGGTGACATCGTGCATGACGTATTTCTTCAATTGGAAACTGGCCCCGGCCTTACTCTTTAGCGTATTGATCGCTGCCACCGATCCGGTGGCGGTGATCGCGCTCTTTAAGGACGTTGGCGTAACAGGGCGGTTGCGTTTATTGGTCGAAAGTGAGAGTTTGTTCAACGATGGCGTGGCTGCGGTTCTCTTTGCGCTCGCGTTGGCGTGGGCGCAAGGCACAGACGTTAGCGTTTCCGCCGGTACTGGGCTCAGTTCCATTGTTTTTACCTTACTCAGCATGGCTGGCGGTGGTGTCGTCGTGGGTTTATTGTGCGGCGGTGTGGCCACGGTCATACTGGGGCGCACATGCGATCATCAAGTGGAAACCACATTGACTGCAGTGACCGCTTACGGCGCTTTTCTGTTGGCGGAACATTTTCATTTTTCCGGCGTGTTGGCGACCGTGGCCGCAGGGTTAATGCTGGGCAATCTCAGTATATTAAAAGAATCGGGAAGCAATAAATTGGCTTCCGATGCGCGTCTGTTCGTGGTCGAATTTTGGAATTTTTCCGCATTCATCGCCAATTCGCTGGTGTTCTTGTTGATAGGTCTTGCCGTTGCCGGCGTCGCCTTTCGTGGCGTGGGGGTGGTGGCGATTGTCGCAGTCATCGCATTCGTCTTGTTGGGACGCGCATTGACGGTGTACCCGTTGTGTTTCCTCTTCGGTCGTTCGCATTGGAAAATACCCATGGGACAACAGCATGTGTTGTGGTGGGGAGGGTTACGCGGGGCGCTGGCTCTGGCGCTGGCCCTGGCTTTGCCGTCAAACCTTGAACATCACGATGAAATCCTGATTTTCGCGTTTGCGGTGGTGGTGTTTTCAGTCGTGGTGCAAGGCTTGAGCATGCCATGGCTGTTAAGGCGAATCGGGGCACGCTGAGGTGCGCTTGGCATCCAGCGCTGAGTTTGATCAGACTATTCAGATGTCTTGGCCGTTCAACAGCAATTGCCAATAACCGACATCGAGCCATTGATCGAATTTCCGGCCGACTTGCGGGAAATGCGCAACTTTTCGATAACCCAGGGATTCGTGCAGTGCGATGCTGGCCGCGTTTGGCATGGCGATACCGCCGATGGCAACATGAAAATTGCGGCCCCGTAAATCTTCTAACAGGGCCCGATATAACTGTTTTCCGATGCCCTTCCTGGGGTGTTGCTGCGACACGTAGACCGAGGTTTCAACCGATCGCTGATACGCGGGGCGTGCGCGCCACGAAGTTGCATACGCATAACCGATCACTTGCCCATCGATTTCATAAACGTACCAGGGGAGTTTGGCGGTAATGGTTTCTATGCGATGCGCCATTTCTTCAACCGATACCGCTGTTTCTTCAAACGAAATCGTCGTGGCGGCAATATAAGGGTTGTAAATGGCGGTAAGGGCAGCGGCATCTGCCGGCGTGGCTGATCGAATCATAACGAATCATAATTGCTTGAGGAGTTAATGTAATTGGCGATATGCGTGGCTGGTCGATGGTAAATGAAGTCGACGATTAATTAAGTCGAGGATCAATGCGTATGCGGGACTGCATGCGTGGTTCTCCCTATCAATGCGCAGGCATGATCGGTGGTTCCTTGCTCGGTTTGTAAGGTGGTGTGATGCACCGCGAACGCCTCTTCCAAATGGCGCACGACTTGGTCGATAAAAGCGTCGCCCGGGTAACCGGCAGGGATGACCAAGTGCACCGTCAACGCATTTTCGGTGGTGCTCATGCCCCAGATGTGCAAGTCATGGATATCGGTCACGCCATCGAGTTGGCGCAAATATATCTCGACCGCCGCCGCATCCACACCGTGTGGCACTGCGTTCAATGCCAATTGCGTCGATTCGCGCAGCAAGCCCCAGGTGCCAAACACAATCACGACCACAATCGCGAGACTGACGACCGGATCGAGCCAGTTCCAGCCAGTGTATAAAATCAGCGCGCCGGTGATGACTACACCCAGCGATATGACGGCATCTGCGACCATATGCAGATAGGCGCTACGGCGGTTCAGATCGCCCTTGCTGCCTCGCACCAACAATAATGCAGACAAACCGTTGATAACAATGCCAATTGCCGCAACGATCATCACGGTCAAGCCAGCCACGGCGGGTGGTTCGGAAAAGCGTTGGATTGCTGCCAACGCGATGGCGCCGCAGGCAATCAACAGCATCATCGCATTTGTTAGCGCCGCCAATATCGATGCACTTCGCAAGCCATAAGTGAAGCGGCGACTCGCCGGTTTGCGAGCGATGGCAACCGCACCCCAGGCCAGCAATAAGCCAACGACGTCGGACAAATTGTGCCCGGCATCGGCCATCAATGCCGTCGAATTGGCGATGAAGCCGAACACGAATTCGACGACGACGAATACGCTATTTAAAACGACTGAAATCAAAAAGGCATTGCCGCTATCGGTTGAATAGCTAGGGTGATGCCCATGATGATCATGGTCGTGCTCATGATCGTGATTATGCGGGTGTGCCATATAGGTGGATAGGTGGACAGGCAAATATTATGGGGTGGGCATTACATGGTCCGCGAATACCGCAAGCCAGATGCTTGAGTATATCGCAGCGAGCGGAAATTATTGCGGCAGGCCGCTTATTTCGCAAATATCTGATTGAGATCCGCGAACGCCTTGAATTCCAATGCATTGCCGGAAGGATCGAGGAAAAACATGGTCGATTGTTC
>Ga0206937_10097_pt1 | contig 27825 bp, 32 predicted proteins | sample Alteio_BWOrgHeat_11_FD_152923 | JGI IMG/M metagenome (GOLD analysis project Ga0206937, IMG submission 152923) | Enriched cells from forest soil in Barre Woods Harvard Forest LTER site, Petersham, Massachusetts, United States -... | ecosystem: Environmental > Terrestrial > Soil > Temperate forest >... | reverse complement strand
TTAGCGATTCTGCCCCCCCAATACTTATTGCATAAATCCTATGTTAGCGGTTCGTTGTTCTTTTTTAGTGATGTCAAATGTCATTCTTGCAAAGTGAATATAAGTAAAGGTCAATATACTTTTCGTGAACCAATTCTGCTTGTCTTAATACACCTTCCTTTATGAATTTTAGCCGATGTGGAATGGTTTGGCTTTTTATGTTTTCTGTCCCACACTTGATTTCTAAACGATTTAAGTTTAAGTCTTTAAAACAAAAGTCAATTAGTCCTTTACAAGATTTAGTTATAATACCTTTTCCTTGTAAGTTTTCTGCCAACCAATATCCAATTTCTCCGATTTTGTTTTGACCGTCAATTTTATAAACCCCAATTCTTCCAATTACTTTGTCATTTTCAATAATTACAAAAGCAAATTCATTTCCATCTTTATTTCGTTGCATTGTTCCTTTTACAAAGTTTTCAGCAAATTCAAAAGTTTGCATTCTGTCAACAAACGGTAACCATTGTCTTAAATGTATCCTGTTTTTGTCAACTATGTCGAAAATTGGTTGTGAGTGATTTTCGTTAATTAATTCAATTTTGATATTTTCGTCTATGTTAATTATCATTATTTATTTGGTCAATAAGTTCGTTTTTGTCGACTTTTTCTCGTGGGTTCTGCTGTTCGGTACAATGACCGCTAACATATATATATGCAACTCCCACCCCAAATCCTTCGTAAGTCCAACCAAATTTGGTAGGATTAACGCAACTCCTCCATTTTCCATCCTTTGCATATATATTTAAAGATTCATTATTTATTTAATTAATGAAGCAAAGATACCAATTTTCCCCCAATCCCCCCCATCCAAAAAAGCTACCTATATATAAGGAGTGAAATCTTCTTTTCCAATCTCCAAAAACCCGATATGAAGGATTTTCAATCCATATTTCGCTCCAATCCGATAAATCCAATAATCCACTCATAATGACCACATTCCCATCCTCTCAATCCCAAAATCCCATTCCCTCGACCCAAAAACGCCCCAAATTTCAATAATTCTCCTTCTCACAGCTCCAATAATCCCTCTCACACCTCTGAGAATACAAGTCACGGTCCTAATAATGCATCTCTCAGCTCTAATAATCCTCCTCTCAGGTCTGAGAATACATCTCTCGGTACTGAGAATGCATCTAATTATCATCATTTTTAATCTTTTTTCGCAAAAATACCATCCTCCAAAATCAAATTTCAAAGTATTTTCATCAGCTTCATGTTTAATCCTTATTATTAAATCACACTTGAAGCCTCGATTTTTAGTTACGAAATCAAACAAGGAAAAACAGTAAGTCATATTTTAAATATGATTCCCCTTTAAGTAGATTTAGAAAAACAAAAAAAGCAGCTCTGAGATTATCAGCTCGCTTTTTTGTCTATAATCCGAATAAATGATGATAGCTATTGGTCATTAAAGGTTATTTTCGTAAACTTGCAGTCCGAAATAAAGTCACATTAAAATTTTAAATAAATTATGGAAGCAGATGTAAAAAAGTTGTTGGATGAAACCAATGTTCAGATGGAGAAAGCGATTTCTCATTTAGAAGCTGAATTGACAAAAGTAAGAGCCGGCAAAGCAACTCCAGGTATGCTGGATGGTGTTTTTGTGGATTATTATGGAACTAATACACCATTGAACCAGGTGGCAAATGTAAGTACTTCGGATGCCCGCACAATTGTTGTTCAGCCTTGGGAGAAATCAATGATTCACCCGATTGAAAAGGCAATAACGGCTGCTAACTTAGGGTTTAATCCTCAGAATGATGGCGTGGTTGTTCGGATTACGGTTCCTACCCTCACCGAAGAAAGAAGAAAAGACCTGGTGAAAAAAACCAAGACGGAAGGGGAACATGCCCGTGTTACCATCCGAAATATCCGCCGCGATATGATGGAATTATTTAAGGGTTTGATTAAAAAAGGATTACCTGAGGATATGGGAAAAGATGCTGAAGCCAAGGTTCAGGGAATTACTAATAATTATATTGCAAAGGTTGAAAAACATTTGGAATTGAAAGAGAAGGAAATAATGACTGTGTGATGTAAATCTTCACCACTAAGGCACGAAGCCCGCTAAGAAACACGGAATGAATCTTAGTGGGCTTCCTGCTTTTGTATTGAGAAGCTTTACTTTATAAAATGTTTCCAGATATCGTTTCCGAAAATAAAAACCATCAGGGATAAAAGAATAACCATCCCGACAACCTGAACTCTTTCCATAAATTTATCGCTGAATTTTTTACCAGTTACCCATTCGATTAGGAGAAACAAAACGTGTCCTCCATCTAATGCAGGGATTGGAAGAATGTTCATGAAGGCAAGGACCATTGAGAGTAAGGCAGTGAGAGTCCAGAACTTTTTCCAAATCCAAACTCCTCCATAAATAGTTGCTATGCCAATGGGACCTTGCATGGAATCGGTAGCTTTTTCTTTACCAGAGAATATTTTTCCAAGACCTTTAATATTAGACACCATTGCCTCAATGGCATCTGAAATGCCATATTTGAAAGCGGAGACGAGGGTGTAATCTTTTTTGGCATAATTACTACCTACGTAAGGATAAGTTGGATTTAGATAAACTCCAATTGTTCCATTTGTATCAACTTCGACTTTTAAATTTATAGTTTCATTATTCCTGCTAACTGCCAAATCAATTTGTTTCCCGGTATTTTTTTGAATATCATCTTTCAATTGACCTTCGGTAATTATGGTATCATTATTTACAGCGATTATTTTATCTGTATTTTTTAATCCTGCTTTTTCGGCACCTTGGTCTTTAGCGACACTATCAATGGAAAAAGTTGTAATATTATCCGGTCCGATAAAATGTCCTCTTCCAGCATTCATAACTGTTTTATAAAAATCATCAGGGATTTTAATATCAACAGGTTTTCCGTGTCTCAATACGTTAATAGTCGCCCCAAACATGACCCTAGATGAAATTGCATCATCAAACCGTTCAAATGGCTTTCCATTGATTGCAATAATTTTATCCCCCGTTTCAAGTCCTTGTTGTCTGCCTAACTCATAGGCATAGATACCGTCTTTCACATTTTCGTTTGGGAGATAGCTTTTATCGAAGTGAAATAGAACAAAGGTATAGATTGCGATGCCCAGAAGAACGTTCATCGTTACTCCGGCAACCATTACTATCAAACGTTGCCATGCAGGTTTAGAACGAAACTCCCAAGGTTGCGGAGGTTGTTTCATGGCTTCTTTATCCATTGATTCATCAACCATTCCTGCAATTTTTACATATCCACCCAGAGGCAGCCATCCGATTCCATATTCAGTATCGCCCTTTTTAAACTTAAAGAATTTAAAGCCCCATGCATCGAAGAAGAGGTAAAACTTTTCGACTTTTATTCCGAAGGCACGTGCTGCCAGAAAATGTCCTAATTCGTGCAGGGTAACCAAAATTGCCAACGCAGTAATTAATTGCGCTGCCATTACTAATCCGTTCATATATTTATTTTTTTACTATTTATTTTTACTATTTCGAGAGCCGTTCTTCGGGTTTCTTTATCTGTTGATTCATAATCATCCAACGTTGGTTTTTCGATGAAATGAATCTTTTGCATACACTCCTCTATTAAATCGGGCATGGATACGAAACTTATTTTATCATCCAGAAATGCCTGCACTGCAATTTCATTTGCGGCATTCAGGATGCATGGCATATTTCCTCCTTTTTTCATAGCTTCTTTTGCTAATGCAAGATTACGAAAAGTTTTTGTATCGGGTTGTTCGAAGGTTAATTCGGGATAATCCATGAAGTTGAAACGTGGAAAATCGGATTTTAATCTGGCAGGATAAGAGAGAGCATATTGAATGGGTAATTTCATATCGGGCAATCCCATCTGGGCTTTCATGCTGCCATCTTCGAACTGAACTAAGGAGTGAATGATGGATTGGGGATGAACAATTACTTCAATTTGTTCGGGTTTTAAATTGAACAACCATTTTGCTTCAATCATTTCTAAACCTTTGTTCATCAGGGAAGCTGAATCAATAGTTACTTTATTTCCCATTTGCCAGTTTGGATGATTCAGGGCTTGTTCTTTAGTTATATTTTTTAAATCATCAATGGTTTTATTTCTGAACGGACCACCCGATGCTGTGAGGTAAATCTTCTCGATTTTATTTTCCCATTCACCAGCAAGGCATTGAAAAATTGCAGAATGTTCTGAATCAACCGGGAAAATATTTACTGCTTTTTCTCTGGCTAATGAGGTAATCAAATCTCCGGCAACCACTAAGGTCTCTTTATTTGCCAAGGCAATACTTTTCCCATATTTGATTGCATTCATGGTTGGTTTTAATCCTGCATAACCTACTAAGGCTGTCAAAACTAAATCAATAGTTTCCATTTCCATTGCCTGAGAAATAGATTCATTCCCTGAATAAACCTTTATATGATGATTGGTTAAAGAATCGGAGACATGTTTATATTGACGTTCATTGGCAATGACTACTGCATTGGGTTTAAATTCCAGAGCTTGTTGGATTAATAAATCAGCATTTGAATTTGCTGTTAACACCTCAACTTCAAATTCAGATTTATTAGCACGGATAACTTCTAATGCCTGCGTTCCGATAGAACCGGTTGAACCAAGAATCGCAATATGTCGTTTATCTTTCAATGAGAAATTTTGTTGAAGTGCGCAAAGATAACCTTTTAGAGCGGGTTTTTAGTATATGTATAAAGCTAAACCTATAAACTTTAACAAAAAAGCGGTACTTAATTGTTAAAAATATTTATTGATTATCCTCTCAATTTATCAAGGAGTTCATTCAATTGATGCATTTCCTCATTTGAGAGGGTGGAAAGATGCTTTTTTTCAAACTCCGGAATTAAATTGTCAATTTCCTTTAAAACGCTCAATCCTTTTTCACTAATAAAAACATCCGATTGGCGACGGTCACCGGGGCAAACGTTCCTGATGACAAAATCCTTTTTAAATAAATTATCAACCAATCGGGAAGTATCGGACATTTTGTCAATCATCCGCTCCCTTAATAATTTCATGGTTGATGGATTGGGATATTGTCCTCTCAAAATCCTCAGAATATTAAACTGTTGAGGGGTTAGATTATGCTCTTTAAAAAACTTTTCGGTTTTATTATAAAGCCAATTTGCAGTAAAACTTATGTTAACCGACAATTTGTGTTGTTCGCTAATAAATTCTTTATTCTGTTTAATCTCGTCTTCAAGTTTCATATTTATAAAATGGGAATCTTAAAAAATTAAATCATCGGGACTTCAATAAGCAATATTTCGCTTTCTGTGGCAGGGATAAATGAAATCTTATCCGTCTCCCATATTCCCATTGCATCTCTTTCGCCTAATGTTTTCCCAGCAACAGTAATTTTTCCGGAAATTACGAAAACATAAACCCCATTTCCTTTTTGTTTTAATTTATAAATGGCATTTATTCCACGGTTATAACGACCTAAAGCTATATATGCATCCTGATTAATCCACATAGCTTCATCCAAATCTACAGGTGCTGCTATAAAATCCAACCTGTTTTTCCTGAAGCTTGAATCAAAGGTTTTTTGCTTATACCTTGGCTCAATGTCTTTTTCCTTCGCAAAAATCCAAATCTGAAGGAATTGAACTTCCTCGGTTTTAGAAGGATTAAATTCGGAATGGGTAACTCCGGTTCCTGCGGACATAACCTGAACCTCTCCAGCTCGAATTACGGAACTATTGCCCATGCTGTCCTTATGCTCCAAAGAGCCTTTAAGGACAATGGAAATTATTTCCATGTTGTCATGAGGATGTTCGCCAAAACCCATTCCGGGAGCCACGGTGTCATCATTTAACACTCGTAGCGCCCCGAAATGAACTTTCTCAGGATCACGATATCCTGCAAAACTAAAACTGTGATAAGAGTTTAACCAACCATGGTCGGCATGCCCTCTTTCATTAGCATTATGAATAATTGTTACCATTTCCTTTACCTATTTAGTATTTGATGGGGACGGTAAAGATACAAAAAATTTACCTAACTTTCGCTTTTGTGAGTTCAACATCACAAACAAATGTGATATTATTTCCAACCACAGCATCTCCCGTTCCAAGCAGGGTATTCCATTTTAAATTGTATTCCAACCTGTTAATCGTTCCTGCAACTTTAAAACCTGCTCTCAAATTTCCATAAGGATCATTAATCTTACCATTATATATTACATCAAGGTCAATCGTTTTTGTGACATCTCTTATGGTCAGGTCACCGGTAAGCATATATTTTTTGCCTTCAATCTTTTTGAAAGATTTACTTTTAAAGGTTATTGTCGGATATTTTTCAGCATTAAAGAAATCATCTGACTTCAGGTGATTATCCCTCATTTCATTATCCGTATTAATCGAATTTACCTGGATTGTAAATTCAATAGAAGTATTTGTAAAATCTTCATCGTCCGATGTTATTTTTCCATCAAACTTTTTAAATTCTCCGGTAACCTCATTGATAACCATGTGAGTGGCAGTGAAATGAACACGTGTGTGAGCATTATCCACAATCCAGTTTGTCTGTGCGAAAGCGCCAATCGATACGAATAGCGCAATCAATGTTAATTTTAAATTTTTCATGTTTAATTATTTACTTTTTACCAATTCTAAATCACAATTAATAGTTACTTTTTTACTTAAAGCGAATCCTCCTGCTTCTAAAGGCGAATTAAATTTCACATTATAATCATACCTGTCAATACTTCCCGAAACTTTAAATCCGGCACGAATGTTTCCCCAAGGGTCTTTAATCTGACCACCAAAAACAACATCCAGATTGATTTCCTTCGTCACATCGCGGATGGTTAAATCACCCGTCAATTTAAAATCCTCTTCCCCAATCTTAACAAAAGACTTGCTTTTAAACTTAATTTCAGGGAATTTTTCTACATTAAAGAAATCATCCGATTTAAGATGATTATTTCTGTCCGCAACACTGGTTTCAATACTGTTTGCATCAATAATAACTTCAATTTGACTAGTTTCAAACTCATCTTGAGGAGAAACTACGGTCATTTTAAAAGAATTAAAACGCCCTGTTACCTCCGAAATGACCATGTGCCTCACTGAGAAGCCGATTTTAGAATGGACATTGTCAACATTCCAACTTACTTTTTCTGCTTTGGTGTTATCTAAAACACCTTCTTTTTCTGAATTTTTCATTTTATTAATTATTTAATTGTTTATTTATTTTTTGACCTAAGAACCATTAATTTCTGATTCAGGGTGCAAATATACGTTAAAACATTTAATGTTACAACATTTATTTTAATTATTTTTAATTGGCACTAATTGTTTATTGCTTGAGGATACTGAAAACCATTGGTAAATAAGCCGATTGATAGAATAAAGGGATTGTTTTGGTATAGAAATCGCCAACTGGCGGAAGCTATCAGATTACTGTCTGATAGCTTCCGCCGGTAATCTGCCAACGTCAGACGGTAATCTGACAGCGTCCGCCGGTAATCTGATAACATTAGACAGTAATCTGATAGCATCAGACGGTAATCTGACAATGTCAGACAGTATTCTGATAGCATCCGACAGTAATCTGACGACATCTGACGGTAATCTGAAGCAGAGTTTTAAATATAAAATAGGAAAATCCTCAGAAAACAAACCTGATTTTAACCGTTTAAGCTAAAACTGATTGCCAATATTTGAGTTTAACCCAAACAAATTAACAGGCACTTAGTACTTTTAGCTATCTTCGCCCCATTAATAATTCTAAATAAATACAAAATTGAAAAATCTATCATTAATTTTAAATGCAATATTGATTATTGCTGTCGGCATACTATATTATATGCACTTCGCTGGAAAGAAATCGGGCGAGCCCATTGATTCAAAAAAACAATCACCAATAGTTTTTGTGAATTCTGATTCATTATTGGAAAATTACGACTATATTAAACAGGCAAAAAAGGAATTAGAAGAGCATCATCAGAAAGCAGAGGCGGATTTTAATGCTAAAGGAGAATCGTTTCAGGCAGAAATTAAAGCTTTTCAAACGAAGGCTCAAAGTATGACCCCTGACCAGATTCAGGCTGCCGAAAAAGATTTGAAAGCAAAAGAAGATGCTTTGATGCAATATAAAGATGATCTTACGAAGGAATTGGCGAAAAAAGAACAGGAACTGGATGAAAAACTCTTCACTTCAATCCGTGATTATCTGAAAAGGAATGTTGGCGGCAAAAACTATAATTATGTATTGGGATATACCAAAGGCGGCGGAATTTTATATGCCAATGATAGTCTGGATATCACCAAATCTTTGCTCGAAGGGTTGAATAAAGAATATAAGGAGAAGAAATAATTAATCCTGTGTAATAAATAAATCAGTGGTTACCGAAACCGAAATTAAATCTGTAGAGAAGCCTACCTTTAAGGAGGCTTTTCTTTTTTGGTTGAGATTAGGGTTTATAAGTTTCGGAGGACCGGCAGGGCAAATTGCTATTATGCATGAGTTTTTGGTTGATAAAAAGAAATGGATTTCGAACTCTAAGTTTCTACATGCATTAAATTATTGCATGATTCTTCCCGGACCAGAGGCACAGCAACTTGCAATTTATTCAGGATGGTTATTGCATGGTAAAAAAGGTGGTTTAGCAGCCGGAATTCTCTTTGTCCTCCCTTCTGTTTTTATTTTATTAGGACTAAGCTATTTATATGTTACCTTCGGAAAAATCCCTTGGGTTTATTCTTTATTCTATGGATTAAAACCGGCGGTTGTTGCAATTGTTATTCTTGCTTTAATAAAAATTGGAAAGAAATCGCTCAACAATTGGTTTGCCTATCTGATAGCCTTATTAAGTTTCGTTTGTATTTTCTTTTTAAAAGTTTCCTTCCCATTAATTATTTTAGGAGGGATAGTAATTGGATTTTTAGGAAAAACTTTCTTCCCTGATTTCTTCAAATCAAAAGCAGATTCGATAAACAAAGAAGACGAAGACGGTTATTATATCAATGCAAATACAATTGTTCAAGGAGTTGGATTTAGTTTCCCCAGATTAATAAGACAATTATTTACCGGAATTGTTTTATGGTCCATTCCAATCATCTTGTTTTATTATTTTACTTCCGATTTTACTTTCTGGTCACAGCTTTCATTATTCTTTACACAAGCAGCTTTCGTTACTTTTGGAGGAGCCTATTCTGTATTGCCTTATGTTGCCCAAGTGAGTGTAGAAAAATTTTCATGGTTAACAAGCAATCAAATGATTGATGGCTTGGCATTAGGAGAAACTACCCCCGGTCCTTTGATTATGGTGTTGGCTTTTGTTGGGTTTATGGGAGGATATAATCATTTTGCATTTTCTATTTCAATGGGAGCTGTTGCTTTGTTAACAACGGTATATTTTACTTTTATGCCATGCTTTCTTTTTGTTTTTATTGGTGCCCCGATAATAGAAAGAACTCAGCACAACCTAAATGTGAAAGCCGTTTTAAGTTTAGTAACAGCAACTGTAACAGGTGTTATTTTAAATCTGACGGTATTCTTCGCAAAGGCAGTTGTATTTACAGATACTAATGATATTTTTCATCACATTGATTATTTTTGCTTGAGTTGGATTCTGATTTCCTTTATACTCATGTATAAATTTAAGGTAGGAATGATTCCTTGGATTGGAGTTAGCGCGTTAGCAGGGTTAGCTTATTATATAATCATGAAACTGATAATTGTTTTGCCATGAAGTTTCCGGAAAAATTTCGCTTTCTTTTCAACTTCAAATTCCTTTTTTGGTTTATTGTAATTATAACAATCGGAGCCACATTGCAAAAGTATTTCCTTGGATTAGACCATATTAAAAACTTCCTCATCTTCAAAAACTCTTTCTTCAATTTAATTATTGATAAGGATTTTTATGTGCCGCAACAGTATCAGAATATGAATATTGATTTATATAAATACAGTCCTGCATTTGCTTTGTTGTTTGCACCATTCGCTATCCTTCCAAATGTAATTGGAGTTGTATTATGGAATCTTCTTAACACCCTTTTATTATTCTTTGCAATCAAATCTTTATCATTTGATGATACTAAAAAAGCAATTGTTTTCTGGTTAGTATTTATTGAGATGCTTACCTCCATTCAAAACTGTCAAAGTAATGCTTTAATTGCAGCACTTATAATATTTGCTTTTACTTTATTAGAAAAGAAGAAACTTTTTCTAGCCGCTTTTTGTATTGTATTCTCAGCATATATAAAGCTATTTGGAATTGTTGCAATCATCTTATTCCTCTTCTATCCGGATAAAATAAAGTTTATTCTTTATACCTTATTATGGGCAGCAATTTTATTCTTCCTTCCTTTATTAGCAATCTCATTCCATCAATTAATATTTCTTTATCAAAGTTGGGGAAAGATGCTTGCTGAAGACCAAACCATCTCGTGGGGATTATCAGTAATGGGAATCATTAAGTCATGGTTTAATCTTGATGTTCCAAAGATGTATGTTCAAATTGTTGGGGTAATTGTTTTATGTCTTCCCTTATTAAGTTTTAAATCATGGAATGAACCGATGTTCAGAACGTTATACCTTTCTTCTGTTATGATATGGGTAGTGATTTTCAATCACCGTGCCGAATCTCCTACCTTTATTATTGCATTATGCGGGATGGCAATCTGGTTTGTTTCACAAAATAGTTCGCCTATGAACATTTTTTTAATCATCTTTGCACTCGTGTTAACTTCATTATCTCCTACCGATTTGTTCCCTAAAGTTATCAGGGATACCTATGTCGTTCCTTACGCATTAAAGGCTTTGCCTGCATTGTTGATATGGATTGTAATACAATATAAATTGTTTTCGATAGCTTTTAAAACCAATAAATCTTTATCCTGATGCTTTTTATTATCCCTGAAATAGTTCAAAAGATAATCCGATTTGGTGTTGTCGGTTTTAGTGGTTTTGTCATTGATTTTGGATTGACTTATCTCTTAAAAGAGAAGGCTAAATGGCATAAATACTTTGCAAGTGGACTAGCTTTTAGCATTGCTGCCACATCCAATTACTTTCTTAATCGTATCTGGACTTTTGAAAGTCATAATGCTCATATCCTTGAGGAATATACCAAGTTCATCACTGTTTCTGTTATTGGTTTGGTTATAAGTTTAGTCGTTCTTTATATATTACATGGATATCAGGAACGACATTTCTATGCTTCTAAACTTATGGCTGTGGGAGTGGTGATGTTCTGGAATTTCATTGCCAATTATTTCTTCACTTTCCACAGTTGAAGGCATCAACGAATAGCGAATTTAATCGAATTTACGAATGTGATTCTTTATTCGTAAATTCGTACCCATTAGTTATTCATTGATGGCTACCAAGAAGAAAAATCTTAAATACCTTATCAGTAGGATTCCTGATAAGCCCGGGGTATATCAGTATTTTAACAAAGAAGGTATTATTCTTTATGTGGGAAAAGCAAAGAGTTTAAAGAAGAGAGTTGCTTCTTATTTCACTAAAATCAATGATTACAGCGGCAAGACACAGATGCTGGTTAGGAGGATAGCTGATATAAAGGTTATCATTGTGGAAACAGAGATGGATGCCTTGTTATTGGAAAATAATCTCATCAAAAAGTATCAACCTAAGTATAATGTGATGCTCAAGGATGATAAAACCTATCCTTGGATTTGCATTAAGGATGAAAACTTTCCACGCCTGTTTGTTACCCGAAAGTTTATCCGTGATGGCTCGCAGTATTTCGGTCCTTATGCAAGCGTAAAGATGATGAATACCATGTTGGAATTGATTCATCATCTCTATCAACTCAGAAATTGTAATCTTAAATTAACTCCCGAAAACATTGAGGCAAAGAAGTTTAAAGTTTGTTTGGAATATCATATCCATAATTGCAAAGGACCTTGTCAGGCGCTGCAAACGGAGAAGGATTACAACAATACAATATCGGAAATAAAAGAAATTCTGAAAGGAAATATTCATACTGTTATCAATCATCTTCAGACATTGATGAAAAGGTTTGCAGAGAATTTTGAGTTTGAAAAAGCGCATGAGGTAAAAGAGAAAATCGAGCTGATGGAGCGTTATAAAAACAAGAGTATCGTTGTTAATCCAAACATTCATAATGTAGATGTTTTCTCTTTGGTAACGGATGAAAACTATGGCTTCGTTAATTATTTCAAGATAATAAATGGTGCCATCATTCAGGCGCATACCATTGAAATGAAAAAGAAATTGGATGAAACTTCTGAAGAATTATTAGAGCTTGCGATCATCGAACTAAGAGACCGGTTTCATAGTGATTCAAAGGAAATCCTTGTGCCTATCGAATTAAATCTTGAGTTGCCGGGTGTCACTTTTATCGTTCCAAAAATCGGAGATAAAAAACATTTATTAGATCTTTCTGAAAAGAATGTTCGTTATTATATGAAGGAAAAAATGGATCAATATGAGAAGCTTGATCCTCAAATAAAGATTGATAAATTATTGGCACAGATGCAGAAGGAATTAAGACTCACTGAGCCGCCTAAGCATATAGAATGCTTTGATAACTCGAACATCCAGGGAGATTATCCGGTGGCTGCGATGACTGTTTTCAAGGATACCAAACCATCGAAAAAGGATTATCGTCATTATAATATCAAGACTGTAAAAGGACCTAATGATTTTGCTTCGATGGAGGAGATAATTTATCGGAGATATAAAAGAATGCTGGATGAAAACCAGCCTTTGCCACAACTGATAGTGATAGATGGAGGAAAGGGACAACTTTCGGCAGCCATTAAGAGTCTAAAGAAATTAAAGCTGATGGGAAAGATTGGAATCATAGGCATTGCAAAGCGACTGGAAGAGATCTTTTATCCGGGCGATAAGGTCCCGTTATATCTCGATAAAAAAAGTGAAACATTAAGAATAATTCAGCAGCTAAGAGATGAGGCGCATCGTTTTGGCATCACCCATCATCGAAATAAGAGAAGCAAAGGAGTCATTAAAACTGAACTTTCGGAAATTAAAGGCATCGGACAATCAATCTCTGATAAACTCCTGAAACATTTTAAATCGGTAAAGAAAATAAAAGCCGCTGGTTTGGATGAATTGGAAATCGTTATCGGCAAAGCAAAGGGAAAAATTGTGAAGGATTACTTTGAAAAGGGTGAAACTTTGGTAAATCCACCCGAAAAGGTTGAAAACATCAAAAATACCCCCTAAAGCAAAAGTCAAACCTTACAAACATTTCGCCAAACCTTACAAACATTTGCCGATTCTTTGTAAACATTTCCGATTTCTTTGCAAAGATTTGCCGATTCTTTGTAAACATTTGCCAATTCTTTGCAAACATTTCCGGTTTCTTTGTAAACATTTGCCAATTCTTTGTAAAGATTTGGGAAATCTTTGTAAACATTTCCGAAATGTTTGTAAGGTTTGGCGAAATGTTTGTAAAGTCTGACTTTCAAGGTATAAACTTTAGCCCAAAAGAAGTAACTTATAAGACAACCCGTCAATAGATTGCTTTAAATGCACGAACTGCATAAAAAATCTCAAAATCACCTAAATTATTTTAAACGCCGAATTTGAGCATTTCCCATTTTTATCGCCTTTATAATATATTAAACACCCCTCCGTTGGATATAATTGCCTACTTTTGACCCCCTGTAAATTCAATAATGTTTAAACGATTTCTTTTCCTGTACGGATTTTTTTCATCGCTTATCTCTTTTGCTCAACCTTCAATTCAATGGCAAAAATGTTTGGGAGGAAAGGGTATTGATATTGCAAAATCCATCATCCAAACTAACGATGGCGGCTATTTAATTGCAGGTTCTACCACTTCTATTGATGGAGATGTGACTAAAAATCATGATACTACAGGAAATAATTCTGATATATGGCTTATCAAATTAGATGCCGACGGAAATCTTCAATGGCAAAAATGTATTGGAGGAACTGGTGGAGATTATGCAACTTCTTTAATAAAAACTACTGATGGAGGCTACGCAATTGCTGGTTATACCTGGTCAACCGATGGTGATGCAACCGGAGATATAAATCATTTCAGTGCAGATTTTTGGGTGATAAAACTGAGTGACACCGACACTATTCAGTGGCAAAAGAAATATGGCGGATATGCAGATGATGTTGCCAATTCAATTTATCAAACCGCTGATGGAGGATATGTGGTTGCAGGATATACTCAATCTCACGATGGCGATGTAACTGTTTTTAATGGGAAATCTGATTTTTGGGTGATAAAAATAGATACTTCAGGTGTGCTTCAATGGCAAAAAACTTATGGAGGTTCAGGTGTTGATGTAGCTAATTCTATCATTCAAACGCACGATGGAGGTTATTTAATTGCAGGTTTTACGGACTCTCCGGATAGCGAAGTTACCGGCTTGCATCTTGATTATTTTGGCGATACAACAAGTGATTATTGGGTGGTTAAAACCAATGATACCGGAGCTATCCAATGGCAGAAATGTTATGGTGGAGGATTCACTGATAATGCTACTTCCGTCATTCAAACAAGTGATGGAGGGTATATGGTTGCAGGGTTTTCCGACTATGGTCCTGATTCAAACGGATATTATAATTATTATGATTATTGGCTTGTAAAAATTGATACCGGCGGAACTGTTCAATGGCAGAATCGCTATGGAGGAATTGAAAATGATGTACCTTACACTGTCCTGCAAACTCATGATGGAGGGTATATTATTTCAGGATGTACAGTATCTGATAGTGGCGAAGTTACGGGCAATCAAGGAAGAAATGATTATTGGATTCTGAAAACGGATGCCAATGGAAAAATGCTTTCAGGAACATGTTTTGGCGGCTCGAAAGATGATATTCCTTATTCAATTATTGAAACCAATGATGGCGGATTTGCAATTGCCGGAAGCACTCAATCTCATGATGGAAATATTTCCGGTTTTCATGATTCATGTGCTTATAATATTGCGTTATCGGAGATTGATTGCAATCCTGATTTTTGGGTTGTTAAATTAAATCCTTTTCCTTCATTTGATGAATCATCAAATATTCGCTCATCCCTGGTTTATCTTTATCCGAATCCATTTGAAACCCAAGGAACCTTTATTGTTAATGCGGATGTAACAAATAAAAATGCTGCCATTAATATTTATGATGTATTAGGTCAAGAGGTAAAAACGCTGCCTATGTTAGACAATACAAATTATGTTGTTTTTAATAGGGCAGGGTTAACAAATGGGATTTATTTTTACCATTTGTTTTTTAATGGAAGTCCAACTCCTTCACGAGGAAAGATTGTGATTTATTAGGATAAAATATTCTTTACTGATTTCTATCATTGTTTTAACCCTTTATTATTATTAATTTTGCACGATTAATTTAAAAACTCAAATAATATGAAAGTAACAGTTGTAGGTGCAGGGAATGTCGGGGCAACCTGTGCAAATGTAATTGCCCATAAAGAATTGGTTAATGAATTGGTTCTTGTTGATATAAAAGAAGGAATTGCCGAAGGAAAATCTTTGGATATATGGCAGACTTCTCCAATAAATCTTTTCGATACCCGTGTCATTGGTTCGACAAATGACTATGGAAAAACTGCTGGCTCTGATGTAGTTGTAATCACTTCAGGACTTCCTAGAAAACCTGGAATGAGTCGCGATGATTTAATCGCTACCAATGCAGGAATTGTAAAATCTGTTACCGAAAATATCATTAAACATTCTCCAAATACAATTATAATAGTTGTATCAAATCCTTTGGATGTAATGACTTATTGTGCTTATAAAACAGCAGGTGTAAGTTCTCATAAAGTGTTTGGAATGGCTGGGATATTAGATACAGCTCGTTATCGTGCTTTCCTTGCTGAGGCTTTGAATTGTTCTCCAAAAGACATTCAAGCAGTATTGATGGGAGGACATGGAGATACCATGGTTCCGCTTCCAAGATATACAACTGTTGCAGGAATTCCTGTTACTGAATTGATTGATAAAGCCAAGTTAGATGCAATAGTTGACAGAACAAAGAAAGGTGGTGGAGAATTGGTTAATCTTATGGGAACTTCGGCTTGGTATGCTCCCGGTGCAGCAGCTGCTCAAATGGTTGAAGCAATTGTGAGAGATCAGAAACGCATCTTTCCTGTTTGCGCTTTATTGAATGGAGAATATGGATTAAAGAATATTTATCTCGGCGCCCCTGTTAAATTAGGAAAGAATGGAATTGAACAAATTATAGAATTAAAATTAACTGCCGATGAACAAAAATTAGTTGATGATTCAGCTAAACATGTGAAGGAAGTTATGGATGTTTTAGATAACATGAATACTGTTAATGCCTGATAATCAAAAGTAAATACTTAATAAGAATTTAGAGCATCTTGTTATAAGATGCTCTTTTTATTTAGATAATATAACATGAAAAAAACAATCATCCCAATCAACTTCCTTGACTTAGACCAAGGCGGATTTCATTTATTAGTTAAAGCAAGAATAAATGGAAAACCTGCACGTCTTGTTTTAGATACCGGAGCATCGAAAACAGTTTTTGATAAAACAAGATATGAACGATTTGTAAAAGATGCAACTATGCATAAGAATTCCGAAACATCCGCCGGATTAGGAACTAATCAAATGGAAACTCATACCGTTTTTGTTGATAAATTAAAGTTTGGAACGCTAATCATTGAAAACTATGAAGGAATAGTAATGGATCTTTCCCATGTCAATGAAGCCTATCAGGGAAGAGGTGAACGACAGATTGATGGTGTTTTGGGCAGTGATATTCTCTATACTTATAATGCCATTATAGATTATAAAGAGGAAGAGTTAACTCTTTTCTTCTGATTTCTATTTCGATATAGGATATATTTTCTTCTCAGAATATCTCCATATCTTATAGAAAATAAATCCTAATAAAGACCCGATAATCATCCCGCAAAAAACGTCACTTGGGTAATGAACCCCAAGATATATCCTGCTATATGAAACCAATATAGCATACGATAAAACAACATAGTTCAACCATTTAAATCGCTTCCCTATTAATAAAATAACAAACACCGCTAGTGCAAAACTATTAGATGCATGCGATGATGGAAACCCATATTTCCCTCCCTCATAATTATCAACTAAATGCACCTGGCCCTTCAAAGTAACCTCATGTGATGGTCGTGGCCGTTCAACCATATTTTTTATTACTCCCGAAGTCAGCTGATCACTGGCAATAATTAAAACAATACCTAAAACTAAAACCAAAAATCTATTCCTGTATTCCTTATAAATAAAGAAAACCAAAAGTGCATACAAAGGAATCCAAATGAGCTTATTACTAGCCCAATACATTATAAAATCAAAAAACTCATTGTGCTTCCCGTTAAGGAAAAGAAACAATGAAGTATCAATGGACTTAAGCGTTTCGATGCGGGTTAGGGTTTATTTAATTCTTTCCAGAGGAGGTCTTTCAACTTATCCAATCCTTTATTAGCGATAGATGAAATAAAAACCGAAGGCACTCCTTTTGGAACTTCTTTTTTCATCTCTTTTAATAATTCATCGTCCAATAAATCAGCTTTAGTAATTGCTAATACTCTTGCTTTATCAAGTAGTTCAGGATTATATAACTTCAATTCTTTCAATAATATTTTATATTCCTTCTTGATGTCTTTACTATCTGCTGAAATCATGAATAACAAAACGGAATTTCTTTCTATATGACGAAGAAATCTTGTTCCAAGACCCTTTCCTGAATGTGCTCCTTCAATAATTCCAGGAATATCTGCCATCACAAAGGATTTATTTTCATGATACTTTACAATCCCTAAATTGGGAACTAACGTAGTAAATGCATAATCTGCAATCTCAGGTTTTGCAGCGGATACAACCGATAGCAAAGTAGACTTTCCAGCATTCGGAAAGCCAACTAATCCCACATCAGCCAAAAGTTTAAGCTCAAGAATCTTCCATTCCTCCTTTGAAGGTTCGCCAGGTTGCGCATATCTTGGCGATTGATTGGTGGAGGATTTATAATGATGATTTCCTTGCCCTCCTCGTCCTCCCTTCAATAGAATTTCTTCTTGCCCATCATGAGATATCTCAAACAAAAATTCACCTGTCGCAAAATCTTTTGCAATAGTTCCTATGGGAACTTCTAAATATTCATCCTTCCCTTCAGCACCTGTTTTCAAAGTACTTTCACCTCGTGCTCCGGGCTCAGCAAGAACATGCTTCCGATATTTCAGATGCAACAATGTCCAGAGTTGTTTATTCCCCCGAACAATTATATGTCCCGCCCTGCCTCCATCTCCACCATCAGGACCGCCTTTCGCAGTTAGTTTATCCCTATGAAAATGAACAGCCCCCGGTCCTCCTGCACCAGTCCGGCAACATATCTTTACATAATCAACAAAGTTCGAAGAAGCCATTGGGATTTACGATTTGGAATCTATCTTTTCACACAAACTCCCAAATATCTCCTCAATGCTCCCAACTCCCTTAACTGAAAAAAACTTCCCCTGCTTCGTATAATAATCCTTCAGCGGAGCCGTCTTCTTATTATATTCCGAAATTCTATTCGCAATAATCGTCGCATCGGCATCATCACTTCGTCCGGATAATTTTCCTCTGTTCAATAATCTTTTTATCAGTTCTTCATCATCAACTTCAAGCGCAAGCATCATAGAAATAGAAGTATTCTTGCCTGATAATAATTTATCCAAAGCCTCTGCCTGCGTCGTCGTTCGTGGGAATCCATCAAAGATAAATCCCTTCGCATCCTTGTTAGCATCCAGTTTAGATGATATCATTCCAATAACTATTTCATCTGGAACAAGATTGCCGGCATCCATAAGTTTCTTTGCTTCCAATCCCAATTTTGTTCCTGCTGCCACTTCGCTTCTAAGGATATCTCCTGTCGATAAATGCACCAACGAATATTTCTTTATCAACAAATCCGATTGAGTTCCTTTTCCCGCTCCCGGCGGTCCGAATAATACTATGTTCAACATAATTAATAATTTTATATGTTAAGTTTTACTTCCTTATACAAGTCATTCAAATTCCTTCCTGCTCCCTTATAATCCAAGCCATATCCCACCATAAAATCGTTGGAAATCTCAAACCCTTTATACGGTATATCAATTACATACTTCAAAGAATCAGGCTTCACCAACAGCGTTGTCCAATGAACCGATTCAGGTCCGAGTTTATTTATCTCATTCGTCAGAAACATTGCCGTTTCCCCTGAATCTATTATGTCTTCAATAAATACTATCGTTCTGTCTTTTATATTTTCATTCAGCCCGATTAATGATTTCATCACTCCCGAAGAAGTCGTTCCCTGGTAAGAAGAAATCTTTACAAAACTCAACTCACATTCAATAGTAAGATGTTTAAATATATCTGCACAAAAACGAAACGTACCATTAAGTACTCCTATAAACAAAGGGTTTTTACCATCCATATCCTCATTTATCTTTTCCGCAATTGCTTCAACCCTCGCTTGGATTGCCTCAGAAGAAATATACATTTCAAACTCTTTTCCCTGCAATCTGATTCTCTTCCTTAATATGCTTGTTTCCTCGTTCATATCATTCCCTTTTATTAACCGTGCAAAGGTACTAAATTAAAAGGGTTAATATATCAGAACATAAGTTAGCGATAAAAACAAAAAGCCCTTCATTTCTGAAAGGCTTTCTTTAATTCATATCTGTTTCCGTTTACAGGATTTTATAAGAAAGTGTCAATTGCCAAATACTGCTGCGGGTATCGGTGCTGAAACCATCTAATTGATTAACGCCGGTTGCTTGTACTACTTTAGACAGGTTTCCATCATATCGCAAATCAACTCCAAGTTTCATGATATCCAATCCTACTCCAACCTGGAAGCCGACTGTTGCCGATTTATAATTGCTTTTGACATCATTGGTGATTGAGCCGCTGGAACCCGGGGCGCCTGTTGTTGTTTCATTGGCAGATAAAAGTAAATCGAGGGCGGGACCGACATCAAAGCGGAATACTTCGGCGAACTTTTTGCCGAATAAAATGGGGACTTCGAGGTAGGACAGGGATGCTGTCTTGGTTTCGGTTTGATTTACCTGGGGTAAAAAAATATTTGCCTTGCCTCCTTTTTGAGCATAAAGCAAGTCGGGTTCGAGGAAGAAGCCTCCGATGCCTAACCTGAGGTATGCACCTGCAACAACCGCGGGATGAAAATCGGAACTGAAGCCAGTGGAAATAAATTTATCCATATTAAGTCCTGCTTTGATGCCTAAATCTAAACTTTGGGCATTGACTGAAACATTCATTAGGATGAATGTTAATAGAAAGAACGTTGCTTTTTTCATTTTTGGTTATATTTTTAGTTATTAAATGTGATAAACAATTATCGTTCCATGATTTATGGAGGAATTGACTGTTTTGCAAAGATAATTCAAATTGATGAAGGTTTAATGTGTTTTCGAAAAAATTCCTGGGTTGGGAATAGCCTTTAATTTATCCTCTCTATATTATTATTTGGGTTGTGTTTTGGTTAATCGGGTCAATTGGAAGTTAAGAAAGGTCTCTTTGGATAACCAATATGTCTCTTGTTACAACCAGAAGGACTCTTCTTACGATCAGAAGATCTCTTCTTACAATCAGAAGATCTCTTCTTACAATCAGAAGATCTCTTCTTACAATCAGAAGGACTCTTCTTACAATCAGAAGGACTCTTCTTACGATCAGAAGACCTCTTCTTACGATCAGAAGGTCTCTTGGGAAGAGCAGAATGTCCTTTCTGGAGACTGGAAGGTCCTTTCTGGAACGATGAATGTCTCCGGCGGTCCGAAATCAATCCTAAAATAAGGAAAACCAAGGTGGGGAATCATGCGTTGATGAAAATAAGGAAACCCGGTAGAAATGTGGCTTTTTTGTGTTTAATGGTGTTTCTTTCCCCTTAATCTTAAATTAACTTTAAAATAATATCCCATTACAAATATTATCCATACATTTGCGTTTACATTAACTTAACATAGGGGATGGATAATTTGGAAAAGAAAAAGATACTATTTGTAATCGGGTCTATTAATCAGACGACGCAGATGCATCAGATTTCGCAGTTTTTGCCGGAATATGATTGTTATTTCAGTCAGTTGTTTGATAATAATCCGTTCATTAATTTAATATTGAAGATGAAGTTGGTGGAGTCAACTGTGATGGCAGACCATTTCCGGTTGAGAGCGGATGAATACCTGAAGAGACATGACCTGAAGAATGATTTCAGGATGGAGGTTTATGATAATAAATATGATTTGGTGGTGATGTGTACCGAAATGATTTTCCCGAAACGTGTCTGGAAATTAAAAACAATCTGGGTGCAGGAAGGTATGACCGACCCCTTGAACAGGTGGAGCAGGTTTGTGATGAAAATGGGGATGCATCCTTGTTTCACGTTTAGTACTTCGCTGAATGGTTCGCTGAATCGTGCTGATGTTTATTGTGCCGGTTCGGAGGGATATAAAGAAAAATTTACGGGAGGGAAAACTCCTGCCGAAAAGATAATTGCTACCGGAGTTGTGAACTTTGATAATCATTTAAGTCAGCGAACGATTGAATTGCCTTATAAGAATTATGTGCTGGTTGCTACCTCTGATATTCGTGAATTATATGGGTTTGATAACCGCAAAAAGTTTATTAAAAACTGTGTGAAGATTGCCGCTGGGAGGCAGTTGATTTTTAAAACTCATCCGAATGAAAAGCAGGACAGGGCGATTCGTGAGTTCAGGAAGTATGCGCCTTCCAATGCAGTGATATTTACTGAGGGGATGGTGGATGGAATGATTCCCGGGTGTGATGTGCTGATAACACAGTATTCAACTTCGGCTTATATCGGATTGGGATGGGGCAAGGAAGTTTATTCTTATTTTGATATGAATGAGCTTCGGAAACTTACTCCGATGCAAAATAATGGAACATCGGCACAAAGAATTGCCGCGGTTTGTAAACTATATATTGAATTTGAAGGTGATAAAAAAGACTTCCTGAAAGAGTTGGAAAAGCCGGAAGAAATATTCAGTAAACTGGCAGAGGCGATATAAATAATGATTAAGGAAACTCCGAATATTGTAACTATAGTTCAGGTGAGAAGAGGTTCGAGTCGCTTACGTGATAAGGTTTTATTGCCAATATGCGATAAACATCTTTTTGTGAGGCAGATAGAAAGAATCAATGCTTCTGAATTGAAAGGAACTGTGGTGGTTGCAACGACAATTAATAAGGAAGATGATATTATAGAATCTATTTGCAAGGAAGAAAATATTCTTTGTTTCAGAGGGGATGAAAATGATTTATTGGACAGGCATTTACAAGCTGCCTTGAGATATGATGCGGATGTTGCGATAAAGATTCCATCCGATTGTCCTTTGATTGACCCGAAGATTATTGATAAAGTAATTCGTTTCTTTTTGGATAATATTGGGACTTATGATTATGTGAGTAATCTACATCCCGCCACTTATCCCGATGGAAATGATGTGGAAGTGATGACCATAAAATCCTTGATTGCTGCCTGGAATAATGCAACTTTGAATTTTGAAAGAGAGCATACAACACCTTATATCTGGGAGCATCCCGAACAATTTAGAATCGGAAATGTATCAATAGAAAATGATTATTCAATGACCCATCGCTGGACGATAGATTATAAAGAAGATTATGATTTTATAAAGAAAGTTTATGAGGAACTCTATCCTGCGAATCCTCTTTTCTCGATGGAAGATATTTTAGATCTTTTGGAAAAACATCCTGAGATTGCTGCAATTAATAGTAAATTTGCCGGCGTAAACTGGTATCGAAATCATCTGGATGAATTAAAAACAATCAAGCCCGAACAGACGAAAGTAATTGCAAATTAATAAATGGATAAGACAAAAATAAAAGAACTTCAAGAGCTTGCTACCCGCGTTCGGGAGCATATAATAAGGATGTCCACCAATGGTGGATGCTTTACTGGTGCCTCTCTTTCCTGCGCCGATTTGATTGTATATCTTTATTCCGAATATCTGAATGTGAACACAAATAATCTCAAAGATCCCAACCGTGATTATTTATTTTTATCAAAAGGACATGATGTTCCTGCCTTGTATGGAACGCTTGCTGAATTAGGATTCATCGAAAAAGACAGATTGAAAAATCATTTGCTGACAAAGGATTCCATCTACTGGCATCCGAATGTAAATATTCCCGGAATTGAATTTCATTCTGGTTCGTTAGGTCATCTTCCTTCCGTTGGAATTGGTGTTGCGATGGATTGCAAATTAAAAAATCAAACCAACAGAGTTATTGTTATAACAGGTGATGGCGAGATGAATGAAGGAACTTTTTGGGAAGCGATATTAGTTGCTAATGCTTATAAATTGGATAACCTTGTAATCCTTGTGGATAGAAATCATTTTCAGGCAAATATAAGAACAGAAGATTTGATTCCTTTGGAGCCTTTGGTTGATAAATTCAAAGCATTTAATTGCACAGTTAATAGAATTGATGGACATAATTTTGAAGCATTGGAAGCTGCGTTTAAAGGATTAAAATATGATTCAGGAAAAGTAAATGTAATCATTGCCGATACTATCAGAGGTAAGGGTTTACCAAGCATCGAAGAAAGAGCAGATAGATGGTTTTGTAACTTTAATGCTGATGAAATTCAAGACCTTTTAAAAGAATTGCATGGAGAATTAAATGCAACATTAGAATCGGAAACATTAATAGTCAGATAAGAAAATGACATACGAAGAATTATTAACAGAGATAGCATTAAAGGACGAACGCATCATAGTTATGACGGCTGAGAACCGCGCATTAATTAGGAATATGCCAAAGAATATCGGCAATCGTTTTATTGATACCGGTATCACCGAACAAACAATGATTGGTGCGGCAGCAGGATTAGCTTTACGAGGAAGAATTCCTGTCGTTCATGCGCTTGCATCATTCTTAACCATGCGTGCATTTGAATTTATCAGAACTGATTTAGGGATTTCCAATCTGCCTGTGAAGTTATGTGGATTTATTCCCGGTTTTTTATCTGATGGAAATGGACCTACTCATCAGGCAATTGAAGATGTTTCTTTATTAAGAGGCATTCCGAATATGCAAGTATTTGCTCCTGCCGATGAAAATGATTTGGTTGCAATGCTTCCTGAAATTATCAATTCAAAATCTCCCGCCTATATAAGAATCAACCATCGAAAAACAGATTATCAATATAATCATACCCCCTTTGAAATTGGAAAAGCAGAAGAGATTTCAAAAGGAAATGATATAACTTTTTTGGTTTATGGATTGCTCTTTGAAAACACAATGAAAGCAAAAGCGATATTGGAAGAGCAAGGATATTCAGTTGGATTAATTAATATCAGAAGTCTGAAACCTATTGATGAAGAATTAATTCTTTCAATTGCTAATGAAACGAATTTAATCGTTACCGTTGAAGATCATTTTTTAACAGGTGGATTATATTCAATACTTGCAGAGATATTCCTGAAAAATAAAATGACTGCAAATGTTTTTCCAATGGCCTTGAGAGAAAGATGGTTTAAGCCGGCATTATTGAGTGAAGTATTAGAGTATGAGGAGTTCACACCTGAAAAAATTGCAGAGCATTCAATAAGAGAATTAGAATTATTATTACAAAAAACAATATAAATTATGGCAAATACAGTATCATTTAACGAAAATTATCCTGACATCACAGAATCAAACAACCTGTATGAAAGGGCTTTGAAAATAATGACTCCGGTTACGCAAACTCTTGCAAAAGGACCGGGGCAGTATATAAAAGGAGTAGCTCCTAAATATTTGAAACGAGGCAAAGGTTCTCATGTCTGGGATGTTGATGGCAATGAATATCTTGATTATAACATGGCAATCGGTCCGATATCTCTGGGCTACTGCTATGATAAAGTTGATCAGGCAATCATCAATCAATTAAAGGATGGGATTACATTTTCATTGATGCATGAGTTGGAAGTTACGCTTGCAGAGATGATTCATGAGATTGTTCCAAATGCAGAATCTATAAGAATAAGTAAAAGCGGTGCAGATGTTTGTAGTGCTGCCATTAGAGTTTCAAGAGCATTCACAGGAAGGAAAAAAGTTTTGTGCTGCGGTTATCATGGCTGGCATGATTGGTATATCGGGGTTACAAGTCGTAACAAAGGCATTCCTGATGAGATAGCTTCATTGAGCAATACTTTTGATTATAATGATATTAATTCTGTGAAAGATTCTTTGGATGAGGATACGGCATGTGTAATATTAGAGCCATTCGTCTTTGAAGAACCAAAGAATAATTTTCTGCAAGAATTAAAAGAAGTTTGCGCTGCAAATGGAACCCTACTTATCTTTGATGAGATGTGGACTGGCTTCAGAGTTGCTCTTGGTGGTGCACAAGAGTATTTTGGTGTAACACCTGACCTTGCAGTTTATTCAAAAGCATTTGCGAATGGAATGCCCATCTCTTTATTAACAGGACGAAAAGATGTTATGCAACTCTTTGTCAATGATGTTTTCTTCTTTACGACATTTGGAGGAGAGGCTTTGTCATTAGCAGCTGCAATCGCTACCATTACTGAAATGAAGGATAAAAATGTTTCAGCATATTTAGCGAAACAAGGAAATAAATTGAAGGTTGGTTATAATAAAATTGCAAGTGATTTAGGAATTTCGAATTATACAAAATGTTCCGGTTATGATTGCCGCACAATTGTTTCATTTGATGCATCTGCGGGAAATCCTTTGGAGTTGAAATCTCTAGTTCAGCAGGAGATGATTAAAAGAGGAATACTTTGGGGCGGGTTTCATAATATGTGCTTCAGTCATACTGATGCAGACATTGAATATACTTTAAAGGCTTATGCAGATGTGTTGCCAATCCTCAAAAAAGCAATTCAGGATAATAATGTTGCTGCAATGTTAAAGGGAGAACCTGTCGAAGCAGTCTTCAGAAAGGTTAGTAATTTTAATATGAAACCTAAAGCTGCTTTTGTTAAAGAATAATAAATCCCAAAAATGTTTTCATTAAATAAAAAAGTTGCCATTGTTACCGGTTCTTTGGGTTTGATTGGCAAAGAACATTGCAAAGCATTGGCTGATGCTGGCGCTAACGTGGTGGTTGCTGATTTGAATGAAGACAATTGTAAAGCATTTGCCAAAGAACTTGGCTCGAATCATTTAGGTATATCTATGGATGTGGCTGATGAGAATTCTTTAATGGCTGCCAAGAAAATCATCCTCGAAAAATATAATACCATAGACATCTTAGTTAATAATGCAGCCATCAATGATATGTTCGAAAGCCCCTTACTTGCAGCAGAGCAAAGCAAGTTTGAGAATTACCCATTAGATTTGTGGCAGAAATCATTAAATGTAAATGTCACAGGTGTCTTTTTATGTTCACAAGTGTTTGGAACGGTGATGGCTGAAAAGAAATCTGGAAGCATCATCAACATTGCTTCTACTTATGGCATTGTTGCGCCGGATCAAAGTATTTATAAGGATGAAAACGGTAATCAAAAGTTTTATAAATCCGCATCTTACCCAACAACTAAGGGTGCTGTTATCAGCTTTACAAGATTTCTTGCTGCTTATTGGGGAGAAAAAAATGTAAGGGTCAACTCATTGTCTCCGGGAGGGGTTGAAAATAATCAGGATGAGTTTTTTATCAATAATTATAGTCAAAAAACGCCACTGAAAAGAATGGCGACTCCATCGGATTACAAAGGAGCTATCATATTTCTGGCAAGTGATGCATCAGCATACATGACTGGTGCCAATCTTGTTGTTGATGGTGGCTGGACAGCAATTTAACATCATTCTAAATCATCAATTTATAATAAAATCAATACTATAACTAAAAAACAAATCAAATGAAAACTATTCATATCAGAGAAAATAGGGCAATAGGTCCCGATCAGCCTTGCTACATCATCGCAGAAATCGGAATAAACCACAATGGTTCCCTTGACATAGCGAAAAAATTAATTGACGAAGCCGCTGCTGCCGGATGCGATGCTGCAAAGTTTCAGAAAAGAACGCCTGAGTTATGCGTTCCGAAGGATCAGTGGTACTTGGAACGCGATACTCCATGGGGACGAATGACTTACATCGACTATCGTTACAAAGTCGAATTCGACAAGGATGATTATGAAGCGATTGATTCGCATTGCAAGGAAAAAGGCATCGATTGGTTAGTATCTTGCTGGGATGAAGAAGCCGTTGATTTCATGGAAGACTTCGATACGCCGTTTTACAAAATGGCATCGGCATCATTGACCGATTATAATTTAATTTCAAAAGTAAAATCTACGGGAAAGCCTTATATACTATCGACAGGAATGTCAACAATGGATGAAATAAAAGCGGCTACCGAAAAATTCGGATTGGAAAAGGTGATGATTGCCCATTCCACGTCATCATATCCATGCCCGCCGAAGGAATTGAATTTGAAAATGATACATACGTTACAAAAAATGTATCCGGAAACCCCGATAGGTTACTCAGGGCACGAAACAGGATTGGCAACTACATTAGCGGCTGTGGTTTTGGGGGCATGCTTTGTGGAAAGGCACTTCACTGTTGATAGAGCGATGTGGGGATCGGACCAAGCTGCCTCCGTAGAACCCCCTGGCATGCAGCGATTGGTAAGAGACATCAGAGACATCGAAGCTTCCATGGGCGATGGTGTAAAAAAAGTTTATGAAAGTGAAATGGGTGCTTTAAAACGATTGAGAAGAGAAGTATCAAAGGCTAATTAATAGTTTTTATGGCATGAGTTTTTTCAATGT